>MDTG01429352.1_pt1 | contig 10828 bp, 9 predicted proteins | sample 811421 | NCBI WGS metagenome assembly MDTG01 (sample SAMN05326645, study PRJNA326480) | marine metagenome | isolation source: seawater | place: Pacific Ocean: South East | collected 2011 | reverse complement strand
GCCTGTCGAAGGGGCTTTGAGCGGCGTCTATGTTTTTGCGCGCAAAACGGCTTCGCCATTGAGCGACGTATTCCCTTTGCGCTCAAAACGCTGCGCTTTGAGCGCTTGGGAGGGCCGAAGGCCGCGAAGCGGCAAAGGCCCAAGCGCGCCACACCTATGCAGCGCTCAAGAAACGCCGCTGTGCGATTGTCGACGATCACCGCCAGCGGGTGCGTCAGGGCGCTGGTGTTTTGTCTTTGAAGCAGCACCAGTCTGTAACCGGGCAACGCCAGCACTCCGGCTTACGTGCTTTGCATAGATAACGCCCGTGCAGGATCAGCCAGTGGTGCGCATGGTTTTTGAACCCATCAGGGACCCGCCGGTTCAGCCCGTCTTCGACTTTGTCTGGAGTCTTGCCCGGCGCCAGTCCCATGCGGTTGGAGACCCTGAAGACGTGGGTGTCCACGGCGATGGTCGGGTGACCCCAGTACATTTGCAGCACCACGTTTGCGGTTTTGCGGCCGACGCCGGGCAGGGCCTCCAGCGCTGCGCGGTCCTCGGGCACTTCTCCGCCGAGCTCGTCGACGAGTATCTGTGCGGCCTTGATCACGTTGGCAGCTTTGGTGTTGTAGAGCCCGATGGTCTTGATAAAGCCCTTCAGGCGTTCTTCACCCAAGGCCAGCATCTGCGCCGGCGTGGTCACCTGCTCGAACAGGGCCTTGGTGGCCGCATTGACCGAAACATCGGTCGCCTGCGCAGACAGCGCCACCGCGACCAGCAGCGTGTAGGCGTTGACGTAGTCGAGTTCTCCGCGGGGTTCGGGTTCGATCCCCCTGAAAACATCGAAGACAGCCTCGATCTGCTCGGGCCGGAGCACGCGCTGGCGCGCACCGACCGCCAGCGCACTCGACATCACTCGACCTCGACGATGGCTTCGACCTCCACCGGTACGCCCAGCGGCAGGGAGGGAGAGGCCACCGCAGAACGCGCATGGCGACCTTTGTCACCGAAGACTTCGACCATCAAGTCAGACGCGCCGTTGATCACCCGCGGCTGGTCAACAAACTCGGGGGTACAGTTCACAAAGCCCACCAGCTTGACGATCCGCACCACCCGGTCGAGGTCGCCATCGAGTGCCTTGGCCAGCTGGGCAATGATCGACAGGCCGCTGGCGCGCGCTGCCACGGCACCGGCCTCGACCTCCATGTTTTTGCCCAGTCGACCGGCTTCGGGCTTGCCATTGACCATGGCGACCTGCCCGGAGATGAACAGCAGATTGCCGGTCCGGACCGCGGGCACGTAGTTGGCTACGGGGGCGGGGGCGTCGGGGAGGGTTATGCCGAGTTCGCGCAGGCGCGCGTCGATGGTGCCAGCCATGGCCGGTCTCCTTATCGCTCAATGATTGCTATAGCTGTCAGTGGTAGAGCGCCCGGCGCTTCAGCGCAAAAAAAAAGGAGGTGCGGCGAACGCACCTCCAGGAGGCTGCAAGAAGAGGGATCAAATAATCAAAGGCTGTCGCTGAAAACTGCGATCCACCCGTGATAGCAGGATGATACGCAACTGCAGTCCCAATGCCAACGACTCGAAAACACAAATCTGATTAAAAATGTTATAACCTACTGAAAAACATATAATCTTTTTTTCAGCATAATTTTTGAATCGGGGTTCAAGGGCAAATTGTAGCGTCGAGATTCATTTTGTGTGGATCGAGTCGCGGTGAAATTTTGCGAGGCTCACGCCATTTCGCAATTGTCAGATGCAAACCACGGTCGTCCTCAGGGTGGCTTGCGTCGGCACGGGCGGCGCTCTAGTCAGGTCGTGGATGAACAAGACTACGCCGGTTCGGGCCAACACCCGTCCTGATCCGGCCATGAAAGGACAAGGGAATGGCTCGCAACAAAATCGCACTGGTCGGCGCTGGCAACATTGGCGGGACGCTGGCGCTGCTCGCCGGTATGAAGGACCTCGGCGACGTTGTGTTGCTCGATCTCGCCGATGGCATCGCCAAAGGCAAGGCGCTGGATATCGCTGAAGCAGCCCCGGTGGAAGGCTTCGATGCCGCCATGACCGGCACCGGCGACTATGCCGACCTCGACGGCGCCGACGTGGTCATAGTGACAGCTGGTGTGGCGCGCAAGCCGGGGATGAGCCGCGATGATCTGCTCGGGATCAACGTCAAGGTCATGAACGCAGTGGGCGCAGGGATCCGCGAGCACTGCCCCGATGCTTTCGTGATCTGCATCACCAACCCGCTCGATGCCATGGTCAAGGTGCTGCAAGAGGCCTCAGGCTGCCCGGCGCACAAGGTGGTTGGTATGGCAGGCGTGCTGGACAGCGCGCGTTTCCGCCACTTCCTCGCCGATGAAATGAACGTGTCCGTCGAAGACGTCTCGGCCTTCGTTCTAGGCGGGCACGGCGATACCATGGTGCCCGTTCCCAACTACACCACCGTGGCCGGGATCGACCTGCCAACCCTGATCCAGATGGGCTGGATCACCCAGGAGCGCGTCGACGCCATCGTCGATCGCACCCGCAAAGGCGGGGGCGAGATCGTCGCCCTGCTCGGCACGGGTTCAGCCTTCTACGCGCCTGCATCCAGCGCCATTTCCATGGCCGATTCCTACCTAAAAGATAAAAAGCGCCTCCTGCCTTGCGCAGCCTTCCTCGATGGCCAATATGGGGTCAAAGGCATGTACGTCGGCGTTCCGGTCATCATCGGTAAGGATGGTGTCGAGCGCATCGTCGAGCTGCCGCTGAGCGCGGATGAAACCAGCATGTTCAACGCGTCGGTCGATGCGGTGAAGGGCCTCAACGAGGCCGTCGCCGCCCTGAGCTGAGATTGAGCCGGTCCGGTGGGACCCGGCCTGAGCCATCGGCTCAGTCTGGTTGACGCGCTGCCGGACCGGTTAACGGACGGACAGGCTGAGCCTGGGCTTGCATGCGTGCTTCCAACCGAAGAGCCATGATGACGCCCAAAGCCCTAATTCTGTTCGCCCATCCCGACGAAGACGGATCAAGTGCCGGGGCAAGCCTGCTCAACCGGATCGAGGGCGAACCGGATATCGAAGTCCGTCGCCTCTACAATCTCTATCCTGAGTTCAACGTCGATGTTGAGGTCGAGCAGGCAGCCTGGGAGGCTGCCGACGTCATTGTGCTGCAGCACCCCTTTTACTGGTACTCGTCTCCGGCACTGCTCAAGGAGTATCTTGACGTCGTGCTGGAGCACAACTGGGCTTACGGCACCGAGGGGAAGGCGCTGGCCGGTAAGTCGCTGCTGACCGTTACCACAGCCGCCTCGCGCGAAGAAAACTACCGTCCCGACGGCTACAATAAATTCCCGGTCGAGACCCTGCTGCTGCCCTTCGAGGCTACGGCCAACCTGTGCAGCATGACCTACGAGAAACCCGTGGTTGTCTATAACGCCGACCGGATCGAGCCCGAGGCTCTGACAGCGGCCCGGGAGGGTTACTTGCAAACCATCAGACACCTGCTTGCGCGCCACGCCGGCGCGGAGGGGGCTGCACATTGACCACCTCGTTCCTGTTCCTCGCGACGCTGTTTCTGGGCGCTGCCGTTATTATCGTGCCGCTGTTCTAGCGCCTGGGGCTGGGGTCCGTGCTGGGCTATCTCGTCGCCGGGGTGGCCATTGCGCCCGTGCTGCGCTGGCTGGGCGCCGACGCCGTGCAAATCTCCCAAATCGCCGAATGCGGTGTGGTGATGATGCTGTTCCTCGTCGGCCTCGAGCTGGAGCCGAAGAAGCTGTGGCGGCTGCGGGTGCCGATCATCGGCATCGGCGGCGCGCAGGTGCTGATCACAGCGGCGGCCATGTGGGGACTGGGGCAGGTGTTCGGGCTGGACTGGCGTATGGCGCTGGCGCTCGGGCTGGCGCTGGCCCTGTCCTCGACGGCAATCGTGCTGCAGACCCTGAATGAGAAGGGCCAGATGGCGACACCTGCCGGACAGAACTCCTTTTCCGTGCTGCTGTTCCAGGACATCGCGGTCATCCCGATCCTCGCCGTGCTCCCCTTCCTTGCGCACCCGGGGGGCTTCGGCCTTGCGGAAGGGGGCGATCACAGCGCCAGCGAGGGAATGAGTCACGATGCGGGCGGCCACGATGCGGGCGGTCAGGATGCGGGCGGCCACGGTGCAGGTCACGGCGGCGAAGAGGCTATTTTCGACCTGACCCAGAACCTGTCGGCCTGGGGGCAGGCCGGTGTCTCGATCGGGGTCATCATCGCCATTATTTTTGGCGGGCGCTACGCTATCCGCCCGCTGTTCCGGGTCATCGCCCGCACCCACATCCGCGAGCTGTTTACCGCCGATGCGCTGCTGATCGTCGTTGGTATTGCCTTCCTGATGGGGGCCATGGGCCTGTTGGCGGCGCTGGGCACCTTCATCGCCGGCGTAGTGCTGGCCGACAGCGAATACCGCCACGAGCTGGAGAGCGATATCGAGCCCTTCAAGGGCCTGCTGCTCGGCCTGTTCTTCATCACCGTCGGTGCACAGATCAATTTCAACACCCTGTTCGGTGAGCCGCCGGTGATCTTTTGTCTGCTCGCGGGACTGGTCGTGCTCAAGGCCGTGATCATCTTCGGGCTCGCGACCGTCGCGCGGCTGAACCTGAGCCGCCGGTTCACCATGGCACTGCTGCTGGCGCAGGGCGGCGAGTTCGCCTTCGTCCTGTTCGGTTTCATGATCGCCGAAGACGTGCTGCCGCGTGAGCTGACCGACCGCTTCACGCTGGTAGTGGCACTGTCGATGCTGCTGACCCCTATGCTAGTGATCTTCAACGAGCGCGTGCTGCAGCCTGCCTCTCCGGCCTGGTCCAATCCATCGGCCGATGACGTCTATGACGAGGGCAATCCGGTCATTGTCGCCGGTTTCGGCCGCATGGGAACCATCATCGTCCGCATGCTGCAGGGGCTGGGTGTGTCGGCCACGGTCCTCGATCATGACCCCGACCAGATCGACCTGATGCGCCGCTTCGGCCACCGGGCCTTCTTCGGCGACGCCTCCCGCCTTGAACTGCTGGAAAGCGCCGGGGCAGGGTCGGCGTGCGTGCTGATCGTTGCCATCGACAACAGCGATAAGACGCTGGAGATCGTCGAACTGGCCCGCCGGCATTTCCCCCATCTGCGCATCGTTGCCCGCGCCCGCGAGCGCCGGGATGCCATGACCCTGCTCAAAGCCGGGGCCGACTAGGTGGTGCGCGAAACCTTCGAAGGCGCGGTGCAGATGAGCCAGCGCGCGCTCCAATTCCTCGGCACCCGCCCGTTCGCCGCGCGGCAGGCCGCCCAGCGTTTCGAAACCTAAGACATTGCGCTGATGTGTGACTGGGCAAGGATGGAAGAGCAAGGCATCGGCGAGAAAGAACGCATCGAACGGGTGTGGCAAGCGACCGAAGACCTCGCCAACCTGCTGGTCGAGGATCAGAAGTCAGGCCAAGGCAGCCTGCCTGAGGGCTGGTAAGTCAGCGGCAACGCCGACGAGCGCTAGCCTCGCCGATCCGCCGTCCGCCTTGCGGCCCGCGACCTTTCGAGCAGCTGTTGCTGTATCGGCCTGCGGGCCGTGCGTGACCCGGCCTCGTGCGGCTGGCTGCATGCCGCTGGCGCGACACCGCTAGGCAGGGAAGGCGCATTGACCCCCCCAAACACGGGCGTATTGTAACCGCGACTTCCGGTGCTCAAGACGCGACGCGTCTGCGAGCGCCGCCCCCCGCCGTTCCTGCGCCGGATGGGGGTGGAAAGACGCAGGACAGGGAGCCTTCCTCACCATGAATATCCACGAATATCAGGGCAAAGCACTGCTCAGAGACTACGGCGTTGCCGTGCTCGACGGCGCCGTGGCCTTTACCCCTGAAGACGCCGTCGCAGCCGCCGAAAAGCTCGGCGGCCCGGTCTACGTCGTCAAATCGCAGATCCACGCCGGTGGCCGCGGTGCGGGCCACTTCGTCAATGACCCCGAGCGTGCGACCGGCGGCGGTGTCCGCGTGGTCAAGTCCGTCGAAGCGGTTGAAGAAGCAGCGCGCTTCATGCTCGGCAACACGCTGGTGACCAAGCAGACCGGCCCCGAGGGCAAAGAGGTCAAGCGGCTCTACCTTGAAGCGGGCTGCGATATTGCGCGAGAGCTGTACCTGTCGCTGCTGGTCGATCGCGCCACCTCGCGCGTGACCATCGTCGCCTCGACCGAAGGCGGCATGGACATTGAGACCGTGGCCGAGGAAACCCCGGAAAAGATCATGCAGGTCGACATCGACCCCGCGACCGGCATTCAGGGTCACCACGCCCGCTCGATCGCCTTCAGCCTCGGGCTGGAAGGTGCGCAGGTCAAGTCGGCGACACGGTTCCTGATGGGGCTCTACAAGGCCTTCATCGACCTCGACTGCGCCATGGTGGAGATCAATCCGCTGGTGGTGACGGGTGATGGTGAACTGCTGGCGCTGGATGCCAAGGTCGGCTTCGACGACAACGCGCTGTTCCGGCACACGGCCCTCGATGAACTGCGCGACGAAGACGAGGAAGACGCCTCCGAACGCGCAGCTGCGGCCTGGGACCTCAACTACGTCAAGCTCGACGGTGAAATCGGCTGCATGGTCAACGGCGCCGGGCTGGCAATGGCGACCATGGACATCATCAAGCTCTACGGCTCCGAGCCTGCAAACTTCCTCGATGTCGGCGGCGGCGCCACCGAAGAACGGGTGACGGCGGCCTTTAAAATCATCCTGTCCGACCCCAACGTGAAGGGCATTCTCGTCAACATTTTCGGCGGGATCATGAAGTGCGACATCATCGCCAGCGGTGTGGTTGCAGCAGCCCGGGAGACCAGCCTTTCCGTGCCGCTGGTGGTCCGGCTCGAAGGCACCAACGTCGAAAAGGGCAAGGCGATGATGGCCGACTCAGGCCTTACCATCATCCCCGCGGACAACCTCGGCGATGCCGCCGAAAAGATCACCCGCGCCGTCAGGGAGGCCGCTTAACCATGGCAGTTCTTGTCGATCAGAACACCCGCGTGATCACGCAGGGTTTCACAGGCGCCCAGGGCACCTTCCATTCTGAACAGGCACTGGCCTACGGCACGCAGGTTGTCGGTGGCGTGACACCGGGGAAGGGGGGACAAACCCACCTCGACCTGCCGGTGTTTAACACCGTCGCCGAAGCTCGGCGCGCGACCAAGGCCAACGCGTCGGTCATCTACGTGCCTCCCCCGTTTGCAGCGGACTCCATCCTCGAGGCGATCGACGCCGAGATCGAGCTTGTGGTCTGCATCACCGAAGGCATTCCCGTGCTGGATATGGTGCGGGTCAAGCGCGCGCTGGATGGTGCCAGAACCCGGCTGATCGGGCCTAACTGCCCCGGTATCATCACCCCCGGTGCCTGCAAGATCGGGATCATGCCCGGACACATTCACCAGCGCGGCAAGATCGGGATCGTCTCCCGCTCGGGCACGCTGACCTATGAGGCGGTGGCGCAGACCACGGCGACCGGTCTGGGCCAGTCAACCTGCATCGGTATCGGCGGCGACCCCGTTAACGGCACCAACTTCATCGACTGCCTCGAATTGTTCCTCGAAGACGATGAAACCCAGGGCATCATTATGATCGGCGAGATCGGTGGTTCCGCGGAGGAAGAAGCCGCAGCCTTTTACGCTTCGCACGCCAACAAAAAGCCGATCGCCGGCTTTATCGCGGGTGTGTCTGCCCCTCCGGGCAAGCGCATGGGCCACGCCGGCGCGATCATTGCCGGGGGCAAGGGCGATGCAGGCTCGAAGATTGAAGCCATGCGTTCGGCCGGAATTGTTGTCGCCGACAGCCCGGCCGGGCTGGGTGAAGCGATGCTGGAGGCCATGGGCTGAGACCAGCCTCCATGAGCACAGAAAAAAGGCGGCTGCCGGGAACCGGCGCCGCCTTTGTCGTTTCAGGGGCTAAAGCAACGCGCTTGCGCAGCACGCACAGCCCGCCCCGGCACCCGAGCCGAAAGCGGCTCAGCCTTCGAGGTTGAGCACGTGCTCCAGCACCGACTTGATGAAGTTCACCCGGCCATCACGTGGCAAAACCCGGGCCTGAACCGCGATTGTCATGTCGTAGCGGGGGATGTGCAGCAGGGTCTGACCGCCGAAGCCGATCGAACCATAGCCCGCCACCATCTCGCCATTGAGGGGCAAGCGCACGAACCAGCTGCCGTAGCCATAGCCCCAGTCCGGTGACACCAGTCGCGATTCAGCGCGGCGGAAGAAGCGCCCGCGACCGGCGACCGGGCCGCGCATCTCAGCGACGAAGTCTGGGCCGATGTGGTCTTCGATTTCGACCGTCATGAACCGCCCGAAGCGCCACAGGTCGCGCGCGGTCATGTGCAGTCCATAGCCTGCCCGGACCTGCTGCGTGGCATCGGCAATATCCCATTGCGCGGCTTCGCCGGCGCCCATCGGGTGCCAGATCTTGTCGGTGATGATGTCCTGCAGCGGTTGCTCATAAACGGTTTCCAGACCTTCGGCCATGATCTGTGCAACCAGCGAGCTGTAGTGGAAACGCGTGCCGGACTCGAACGACTCATCCAGCGATGGTTCGTCGATCAACGCGCTGAAATCGTCCGCTGAAAACAGCTGAACGGTCTTGGACTTCAGCAGGTGTGGGGCCTCGGTGTAGTCGAGATTGGCGGTCATGGTCAGCAGATGGCGCCAGGTGATGCCCGACCCGCCGAACTGCGGCAGGTCCAGCGAAATGTACTGGTCGACCGACTTGATCCGGCCTTCCTCGAGCGCGACGCCGACGGCGGCGGACACTATGGTCGTGGAAATGCCATGGGCGTTCCACAGCGTTTTCGGGTCGTGGCCGTGCAGGTAAGTTTCCAGCACGACGTCGTCACCCTCGGACACGATCAGGCTGTGCACGGAATTGCGCCGAAGGAAGGACACCAGATCGATGTCATTTTCAAGTCTGTCTTCGTCGAAGGGCCGGGGCGCAGATGAAGCGGGGAGGGCCGCGTAGGTGCCGTCCTCGTTGAAATGGCTCTCGACGAACAGCCGGCCGATTTTGGAGCTGGCCGGACCCGTGGCTTCACAGCCAATCAACAGTACGGTCATCGCAGCCGCTGAAGCGGTCAGCGCCGCTTTGAAAAAGTGTCGCATTCCTCGTTCCTCAAAATCCAGTGAGGGTTCTGTCAAATCAGGCATTCAAATCGGGCGAGAATAGAACATGACCTGCGCGGAAATGCGAGCGGGTGGTTCCAAGCGCACCGGGGAGACTGACATAGAGTAATTGCAGGCCGGAGGGCAGGCTAAGCCCATGATTTTTCATGAATCTCTGGCTGGCCCACGCATAAGCGAGATTTATTGCGAATGAACTGGTTTATGGTCTGATAATATTCGAATCGATTCGCGACTCACGGGCAACAACTGGTCTCTTACCCGTCACGCAGCCATGCGCCTTTGTCCGTGCAGTGGTCGCATTTCAGCCACGGAGTGGCGCTTTTCTTTCAGGAGACTTGGGCGTACACCTAAGGACTACAGCATACGTGATACTCAAACCCGCAGGCGGCAGCAGGCTGGCGGGTCGGGAAATGAGACGGGAAAAACATGGCACCGCTGGACCAGGCTGTGGAAGCAGCCTTTCACGACGATCCCCTTTCCGCGCTGACCGGGGCGAACGCGCCCTACATCGCCGAATTGTTCGCGCGATATCACGAAAATCCGCAGTCCGTTGACGCCAACTGGCAGACCTTCTTTGCCTCGCTGAGCGACAATGAAGCCGCGCTGCTGGGTGATTTTCAGGGCCCGAGCTGGCGTGCACGCGACACCCGCATTGTGGGCGTAGCGGACGCAGACGCTGCCGCCAAAGCCGCAGAAAAGGGAGCGGCTGCGGCCGGTCCGGCCCTCGACGGTGAGGCGGCCAAGCGCGCCACACAGGACTCGGTCAGCGCGCTGATGATGATCCGCGCCTACCGCATCCGGGGGCACCTGATCGCCGATCTTGACCCGCTGGGTTTGAAGGAGCGGCTGACCCACGAAGAGCTGAACCCTGAGACCTATGACTTCGGCGCCGCGGATATGGACCGCGAGGTCTACATCAACAACGTGCTGGGGCTGGGTGAGTATGCTACGGTCCAGCAGATCCTCGACCGGTGCCGCGCGACCTACTGCGGGCGCATCGGGGTCGAGTTCATGCACATCACCGACCCGGCGCAGAAGGCCTGGGTGCAGGAGCGGATCGAGGCAATCGAAAACAAGACCGACTTCACCGAAATGGGGAAGAAGGCTATTCTCGAACGCCTGACCCACGCCGAAGGTTTCGAGAACTTCCTCGACAAGAAGTTCCCAGGCACCAAGCGCTTCGGGCTGGACGGCGGCGAGACCATGATCCCGGCGCTGGAGCAGATCCTCAAGCGCGGCTCGCAACTGGGGCTGAAGGAAGTGGTGCTGGGCATGGCCCACCGCGGCCGGTTGAACGTGCTAGCGAACTTCATGCAGAAGCCGTTCCGGGCGATTCTGAATGAGTTTCTCGGCGGCTTTGCTTTCCCTGACGTCATCAACGCGTCGGGCGACGTAAAGTACCATCTGGGGACCTCAGCCGACCGTGAATTCGACGGTGAGACCGTGCACCTGTCGCTCAACCCCAATCCTTCGCACCTCGAAGCCGTCAACCCGGTGGTCGTGGGTAAGGCCCGCGCGAAGCAGGACCGCCTCGCCGACAGGGATCGCACCAAGGTGATGCCGATCCTGATCCACGGTGATGCTGCCTTTGCGGGGCAGGGGCTAGTGCCCGAAGTGCTCGATCTGACGGGGCTGAAGGGCTACCGCACCGGCGGGGTGATCAACTTCGTCATCAACAACCAGATCGGCTTCACCACCAATCCCG
>MDTG01405410.1_pt1 | contig 10828 bp, 10 predicted proteins | sample 811421 | NCBI WGS metagenome assembly MDTG01 (sample SAMN05326645, study PRJNA326480) | marine metagenome | isolation source: seawater | place: Pacific Ocean: South East | collected 2011 | reverse complement strand
GCTCCTAAAGTTATGGTAATATCTCCGGTTGCAGTTATAGCAGTGTTTGAACTGGCAAGTCTAACTGCTGTTTGAATAACACTTGCGGCAATAGTTACGGTGTTTCCGGCAGCATAACCTGACCCTTCAGTTTCTGGTACAATTTCTGTTATGGCAGTTCCGTTATTCGCAAAGGTCAGTTTTACGGTTAATCCACTACCGCTACCATTTGTTGTAGTAGCAACGGCATCAGTCTGTGCCCCGTCGGTAGCCCCTACATTAGCCAATGTGGTATTTGCTCCTACGCTGCTAAAAAGACTTCCCATAATTCCTCCCGTATTTTTTCCCATTTGCAATGTGGGATCTTGAATGGTAGTTTCTGTTGAATTAATCGTAGTAGTTGTCCCGTTAACCATGAGATTTGGAACTTGTAGAGTCCCAGTGTTAGGGTTATAACTATATTCGGAATCGACTCTTGCTAGAGGCGCTGTATCGCCGAATCCGCTGAGCGCACCAACAAAAACTGGGTAATGAGCAGTACTCTGATTCGTAGCCTCTGTTACTTCTACTTTAGCAGCACTACCAGTAACGGAGCCCTCTATTCTGTCAGTAAATGTTTTCGTTCCATTAATTACCTGATCGCCTCCAGTATAGACGCTTTTGACCCTAACGAAACCGGATTGAAAAGCTTTAGCCCTTCCTGTAAAATTTCCTGAATAATTCTGACTAACCTGGGACATTTATTAATACATAATGTTTTTTATTTTCCCTAGTAAAACACATGCGGAAGCCTTTAGTAATAGGCTTCGTCATCTATTTTAGTTAAGTGTTTAGTTAATGAAAGGGGTTATGTAGATAATCCTGTAGCTTATCGTAAGCTTCGTTCAATATTTCGAAACCAGCCCAATAATAAGCCGTATATCTCACTGACTTCCATTTCTCTTCCGGCTCAAACCCCATAAGCTCTGCGTATTTTCGAATGGGATCAAAGGAAGGCTTGTCTTTCTCGTCGTCGTCATGCGGCGGAGGGGGTGCATCGGGAGAAACCCAAGCTTTTACAAGGCTATTTTTTTGTAAAGGTTTCTGTGTGATGAAACTAGAAACGCACAATAAAAGGGGAGCTACAATACGCATAATCTGCTCTATGTTTTGAATCTTTAAGCGGCTTTTGGCGCTTAATTGCCTACTTCTGGGTAAGGTACCCAGGATTTTTCAGACTCAGCCCATCCTATGAACGCACCGTCTTCTACTCTGCCGTCAGTATCTACGTCGATTAAATTGTTTAATTTCAAGTTATCTAATCTGTCTTTTAAAGTTTTGTTTTCTTTTTTTATGTTTTTGTTTTCTTTTTTAAGAGACTCGATTTCTTTAAGAACGTCGGCTTTAAACTTCTCTAGCTGTTGTAGAGCCTCCGTTACGCCTGTTTGTTCGGAAGAGGACTCTTCTGTGTGTGGACTAGAAATATCGGCTTTTCCTTCAACCTTAAGGTCTCTAACCACCAGGTTATCTACAATCAACGATGTTATTGACGCCTTTTTATAACGAGCGCTATTCATCACTATTAACATAAGCCATGTTAATATTCCGGCGCTAGCGAACGAACCATACATTAACTTTTTCACTTATTTTTATTATCATTTCCGAACCGAGAATGTTATAATTGTAGGGGATCTTAATAACTATTTGCCTAAATCTTTTCTTGAATCCCGGAATCAACTGTTTAATATTTATACCGTCTAGATACAACTCCGTTTTATCTGCATTTTTATATTCCGGTCCACCCCACGGAGGATCAAGATACAACAGGTCGCATTCTCCGCTAGACTTAACAATGCTAGCGTTTATTGTTTCAACGTTCTCAATACCGTAAACTTTAATGTTATTAGTCAAGTATTCGTAACGCTCACGGTCTAGCTCCCACGCAAAAACTTTTTCAAAGTTAGCTGAGAAATGTATCGTGTCTCCTCCAACACAGGCTGTACCGTCACACACGGTGCGGGTGTCGGAATCTACATACTCCTTAATAACACGGTGTAGTATTGCTGCGTCTCTTGGGCGAGTGACGCTGTATTTCCCGACTTTGTCAATTTTTAGTGAGTCCCAGTTGAGTCCGTTTTTGGGTGGGAAGAAGGAAGTCACGTCTCTTTTTGGAAAACGAAGGTTTTGAATACTCCGCTGAATTGTTTTTCGGAGTCAGTCAAAATGTAATTGCCGAGTTCACGAGTTTCTAGAAATCCTGTGTTTTCTACCAAGACAAAGCCTAGATTTTCGAGTATCCCGCTAATTGTGGAGAAGGAAACTGGAAATTCTTCCGAAGTCCCAAATTCGTCGAAGTAACTTTTAGATTCGCCAAAGTTCGCATAAAATTGAATTCCTGGTCCAGTCTGCGACTCCCTAATCTTGAGAAAGCCGTTGTCAAATTCGGAAGAAGTTCCTAGGAGATTAACAATTTCTTTACCGCACGGATATGTTCCAATGAAAGTCCCTCCTGGTCTAACTAAAGTTGCCACATTCTGCAGAAATAGCTCAAGAACCGTGGTAGAGCACATGTATTGTATTGCAAACTGAATACTTACAGTGTCAAATGTTGTCCCTAACTTTTTTTCGCTAAGCTTTGCTACCAGGTCTCCCTTAGTCAAATCGACATGCTCATAGCGAACCCTCAGAGGGCGCATATCGTTGGTTTTGAAACGAGACCTAGCTTCTTCTAAAGCGTCATGATCGTTGTCAACGGCGACAACATTCTTATACCCATTCTTCTTCCACTTAAACATATCTCCTCCACGACCGCACGAGAGCTCCAACAGGCACGGGAACTTATACCTTGGATTTTCCAATCCAGCGTAAGAGAACCCTAAAGAGTAGACGCCATTCTTCACGCTATTGTGAAATTTCCTAACATCAATGTGGTTGTCGTCGGTGTCGTGTAACTGACACGGCTGCCTTTTCTTCTGAACCCTAGGTCGATGCTTTACAGTCATCGCAAGGTCCCTAGCAAATTGTTTCTTAGCAAGGTCGCTTCTAGTAAAACCTTTAGTAGGTTGAAAGCCTTTGAAGTCATCTTTTATATCAGCTAGAGGTTCTCTCTTGCTACGAGCGTCGTTGTGTTCCGACAATGCTGGTACGAATTCTGACATCTTGTAGCTTATTAACTACAAAAGGTCCGCAACTTTAAACCAGACTAGTGCGGTATTTTATCGTGCCTTGGGGTTGAAGACAAGCTCGATACTAGGATCCCACTTCTTGTTGTTCCTCAGTTTTACAACCATCATACGTTGAGTTCCAGGAAGGGGTATAGAACCGGTGTACTCTTGGTCTTTCCTGATGTAGTCGTTGATGATGTTATCAAGGTCGCCCATTTCTTTCACATACACCGTTCTTAGTTGAAATTCTTCAAGCTTCTTCTTCATAATAACACACCTCTGAACCTTCTCCACACTAGTCCATTCCTCACGAACTTTAGGTTTTTTTACCATTTTAATTATATAACCAGCCAATCTTTAAGCGCTTTTTAAGCGCAATTACGCTTCTAGCGTTAGCGCCTTTAATTAGAGTAAGCAAGTCCACCGCGACCAGACACGATCTTAAGTACGTTGTAACTAACCGCGTATACAAACATGTTGAGGCTCTTCCCGGCAACGAAATTAGAAGAATCCGCAGGAAGCTTGTAGTAACCTACCTGAGTTGCGCCGGTGCCGGACCCGTTCTGCCAACCTACATCTCCGTCTACAAATCCCGCTTCCGTATTGTTCCCAGCAGCATTTCCGGATGTCTTAGCGTAATAGGCAGGTTCTAGATATTTCCCGCTGTCCCCTGCCACCCCCGCGGCAGTCTCTCCGGTAAAGGTAAAAGCAGCACTGCCCACATTCGCGTTAATACTGTAATCGTGGTCTCCCAACAGTTTGCGTAGATTGACTTCTAAGTAAGCGTTATCTATGCGTGAGAAGTTGCAGGTTCCGGAGGGCTGGAACTCTTCTGGGCGGAGAGCAAAAGAGTATACAAATATAGGTACGGATGGGGAGCCGCTGTGGTGCTGCCAAGGCTGTACACGGCTGAAATACTCTCCGGGGCGTGTGGTAAATCTATCGTGACCATTTATCTGCAATTTGGCATCCTTAAGCCAACTGAGTACTGCGGTATTGTGCTGCGCCTGACCAAAATGTCCGAAAACATTTCGTCTGAGAGGAAGGAAGGTTTCTTCCGTTGCGTCTCCGCTGTAGTACCCTGAGGCGTACTTGGGGTCAATGCCACCGGAACCGTTCCCTGGGTTCTCAGGTGGCTCGAAAACCCAAACCAGCTCCTTTACCGGGTGGTTGAAGTTAAGTTTGCAACGGTGGTTGTAGCTAGTAATGGTTTCCTTACCCTGAATCTGGAGCTGGTCGATCAGGTACTCGTGGCTCATCTGAGAAAACCGTTTGCGCTCCTCAGTATCAAGGTACACGTAATCTACGTAAAGCTCGCACTTGAACTCAGACGATAGACCCTGAAGAGCAGTAGCCCAGGTGGCAGCGTCGGGGTAGGCTGTTAATCCTGCGCCTGCGGTGCCCGTGACCTGCTTCGCAGTGTTAGAACCATAAGGACCACCTTTCTCTACATCATTAATAGAATTGGCTGACCAGTTTCCAGCAGCGGGTGCCGTAACAAGCTTGGGTAAATCCTCGAAATCGATAACCACCTTTACTTCGTGGTACTGGAGAGCTATGAGCGGTAAAGAAAGACCAGGGTTCCTGTTAAACCAAAACATGAGCGGAATAAATAAAAGCTGCTGACCTCCGTCGTGCTGCCCAAAAATCCCCTGTTTGCCAGTCATCTGAGAATAAGCATCCTTACTTGTGGCATCGTGAGTAAGTTGATCCCAGATTTCTAGCCACCTACCGTTGTGTTCGTCAATCGTGTCGCCTCCCAAATTAATGCGTACGCTTTTTATAAGTCGGTGTCCTACCGAATCAATCCAAGTCCACCCATTTGGGGCAGGTGGTAGGGTAACTTGAAGGTACATAGAATTGATGAGATCGCCGTTTCGGCTGATAGTGGTAGATATGTCGCTCTTTCCGAAGCCTATTTTGCCGGAAAAGTGCTGCTGTATAGCTTCCATTGAAAAGTTCGTGTGTCTTCTATAGACAACTTTGAAAAAAGTGATTTGCGGATCACCGGTTAAGTAAACATCCTGTGCTCCGTAAGCTGCGATTTGTAGAAGTCCGCCTCCCATAATTTATTGTTTAATTATGGCACAGATTTTTAAATTTTGCGGAAATACTCGATAACTAATTTATTGAGCCTTAGTAAAGAATGACAACCTTTAGTAATAAAATTTTATATACGAGAGGTCAGCTAGAATATAGAAGCATAACAATAGTAGGTAATCAAACAGAAACCACTTTCAATTTTAAGGATCCTCTGTTCAATGTCATAAGCATAGAAGCAGTTCAGGGAGAAATTACAACAGATAACTCAGATGAATGGCTTGATATTCGTTGCAAAGAAATCGACAAAAAAATAGAAAATGGAATAACTAGTTTTGATACAAGTCTATTGCTAACTAAATCCGGAATTCCTTTTATGAAAAATCACACTTCTCGCTACTTCTCAAAACCAAAAGATCGTCTAGATTCACTTAATATTCTCATTAAAAGAAAACTTCCAACAACTGGCGCCACAACACTGTCTTCAGATTGGATTATGGAAATAGAACTCGTCACAGTACGAATCCCAACACACGCCGATTGGAGAAATATTCCCGAAACTGAACAAGGACAAGAAACTAGCGAGTTTTTACAAAATAAAACTGAGGACGTCGTACTAATTAAAAATCCAGTTTCCCCAGAACCACCAAAGAAGAAAAATAAAAAGAAAAAGGACAAGAAAGAAAAAATGGAACTTGCCCCTGCTTCTACAGGAAGCTCTTTAGAAGGTTCACTTATCACAGGTTCCTTAGGTTTACTCGGAATAGGTTCAGCACTTGCTCTAGGTGTTAAATTAAAATAAAATGTGCGTTCCTTATTAAAGATGAAACTGCAAGCATTAAAAAGATTGGCACGTTCCAGAAAAAACTGGAACCCACGAACCGTAGACAAACTCTACGACCTTTATAGGAAGAGCGCTTTTGGCGCACTAGCCGGAGGTCTACCGGCTCAAAAATTTGCAGGCGGTGAACTTGTATCTTTAACACAATACCGACCGGCAACCCAAGAGGAAGAAGAACAATTTATGACTATTTTACAGTTTCATGAGACTCGCCCTTTATATTGGATAGTTCACGAGAATCTCAACGGAAACCACGCGCCATTGTACGCACCAGTAGACCCGAATAACTCAGAGTCTCGAAGCGTATGGTGGTATGAAGTGTACCCCAGCACTCAGTCCATAGACCCCAACGCAGTTCCCGATGAAGAGTTTTGTATTCTTGTACCAGAACCTAGTTTAAAATTACAGAGGGCGTCTCCCACACCCCCAGCAAGCCCACGAATGCGACTTTTTGATTAAAATCTACCGGCAATCTCAATAGACAAGTAGACGATAAGGGCTACTATAGCAGAGCTGGTAAATGGCACCTGTGCGTGGTGGACAAGCATGTGCATTAACTGACCGAAAATAGGTAAATTAGCAGCGCCAGTGGGCGGCTTCTTCTGTTCCGCAGTCGCAAAAGGCTTAGCAATCTGCGGTAAAACTAAGTTTAGAACTACACTAGCGATAACAATCTTGTAAATATCTTTCATTTGGTTATTTGTAGCAAATATTTTATAACGTGCTATAAAACACCACTTGTGTTGGGTGTCAGCAGCTTTTTATAATTTTTTTTCTTTACGCAAGATCCTCTTTCCAGAGATCGTGCGGAGTCTTGTTTTTGAGACTGTCTCCGTACGCTTTCTTTTTCTCTATTTCTTGTTTCAGAGCCTCAACTCGTTCCTCGCTCATACTTACCATCTTCATATCGAGCAGGTAGTTGAAGTTCCCACTATCGTAGTAACCGTTCTGTTTAAGGTAAGTCGTGATTTCTACCTTTTTCATTTTCATCATATTGAGCTTTCCTGAAGCCACCGCTTTGATGAATTTTATCTTAGACTCAGCTATATTGATCTCGTGAGCGGTCAATTTAGTGAGATACTTATGCCTGAGGTCGTAGAAGTGAGACCTCACATGATAGAACTCTATTAGTATGTCTTTTGGTTCTTTCATGTACTTAATCTCGCCAGTCGGACTGATTACATGCATATTGTTTGCGTTGAGATTACTCGTCAACTTCATAAACTTTTCAAGAGAATATTCAGAATCGTTTTGCTCCAGTTCGGCAAGGATTCCACGGTCGAATAGCACCTTGATTTTAACTTCTCTTTCTCCGCTATAGTCGTCGTAGCGGACTATCTTACCCTCCGTCTCCATCTTCTTGAGAAACTCTATGTAGTCGTCCGTCCAAACACCTATCGGTAGCTCCGTAATCGTTATAGCATTTGGACCATCCAATTTCCAACACCCCACCGTAATCCACTTGTTAGTCCCTTCCTCGTATATATCACCTCCGAATCCTCTGTACCACGGCTTTAGAGGCTTAATCGTAGTCTCGTCACCGTCAGAATTCATAAGCCTCTTCAGGTTTTCCACCAGTTCCTTAGGATTGAAACACGGACACTTAGTGCTGAATCCTGTTGCTATACCGTTGAAACCATTTACCAAAGCCATCGGTATGGTAGGTACATAGTAATCAGGTTCTATAGATTGCCCGTCGTCATCTAGATACTTCAGATTAACTTCATCCGAAGCATTGAAGACTTTCCTACAATCCGCATTCAGGTGCGTGAATATATACCTCGGACTTGCTGCGTCGTCGCCGCCCTTAATCCTAGTGCCAAATTGTCCCGCAGGTTGCAGCAGATTCACATTCTGCTTTCCAACAAAGTCCTGAGCCATACCAATGATAGTCTCATTTAGACTCATTTCTCCGTGGTGATACGCCGAATGCTCACTGATGTAACCAGCGAGTTGCGCAACCTTAATTTCCTTTGTTAGGTTTCTCTTGAAACAGCCGAACAGTACCTTCCTTTGTGATGGCTTGAGACCGTCAACCACGCTAGGGATAGCACGGCGTACGGCTGTGTTGGCAAAGATTACTAGTTCTTGGTCTATAAACCTAGTTGCCGAGAAATGACGCTTTTTGTAGTCAATTTCCTCCGGGTTTTTCAACGATTCCCGAATCCAATCCTTTCGGTCATCGCTATAGTCTTTCGAAGGTCCAAAGGCTTTGATTATAGCCTTATCGTCAGCCTTCTTTTCCACCTGGTAATCCAGTACACGCATCTGCTTGAAGTACTCCTTTGCTTCGACCGCAGTACTGGTACCCAATCCCTTGTAATATTTAACATTCCAACCTGAAGCCCCGTTCGTGGACTCCTTCCAACGAGTGTAATCCGATGTATTGTAGAACTCCATCGTCTGTGGTCCTTTGCGGGCTTTCACTATGGGTGTCAACATCGCTGTGATGAAATCACGGACACCCAGTAGCTCAGGCCAACAGCTGTGGATAAAGTTTATCAGGAGTCCCTTAATATGGAAACCGTCGTCGTCTTGGTCTGTCATTATAAGGATTTTTCCGTAACGAAGCCCGTTTGTATTGGGCTGTTTCTTTCCAAATTGTAGCCCAAGAATACGGACTATGCTTTGTACCTCGGCGTTTCCCCCCAACTTCTTAGGGGTTACATCACGAGTATTCAACAACTTACCCTTTAGAGGAAACACACCGTAGTAATCTCGCATCTTTGACTCCAAGCCAGAGATTGCCATACTTTTAGCTGAATCTCCCTCTGTCAGGATAAGAGTACACCTTGCAGACTCTCCCGTCTGACCCGCCTTGTTAGCGTCGTTTAGCTTCGGGATATCGGTAAGCCTGCCCTTCTTCGCCTTGGGGGTCTTGAGAGACTTAAGCTCTCGTGCCTTTGCCGTAGCGATAATAGCATCGGTTATACCGAGTTTCTCGACCTTCTTGATAAAGGTCTCATCCGCAGGCCAACGACCTCTGTAGTCCTTCCAGGGTGTTATGAGCTGATCCTTACTTTGCGAACTGAATTTGGGATTCGGGACCGTGGCATTGACAAACACCATCAACTGAGCCTTCACTAGATTTCCGGGCACCTTCAGGTCCTTGTGTTTAGCCGCAAGATTCTCGCCAATCGTCTTACAAAGCGGATTCACAACATGGTCCACATGAGTACCCCCATCTCGGGTATGGCAACCGTTAACCGTGGAAACTTGGGTGAAGTCGTCGTACGGATTCGCAGCAACACAGACCTGCCAATCGTCAACTTCACCGTACACACGAGGTGTAGCCTTCTTGTCCTTTCCAAGGTATAGGTTGGTATAATCTTCAAAGGTCTTAGTCATCACCTTCTTCCCACACCAGGTTACATTCACTTGCTTCCCACATAGTGCCGAAATCTCCAGTGTCCGTTGGTGCAACACATCTCGGGTCTTGTTAGTATCGAAGTTTTCCATGCCAAAACGAGCCCAGTCAGGGAACGCCGTAATACGAACATAGTTCTTGGTAGCAGTCTTCTTGATCTTGGGTTCAGTGCGGACACTCATATTTTCACTCCAAGTCTGGGTGTACTCCTTGCCATCGTTGACAATCTTTACCTCAAACTTCTTGCTAAATATGTTTACCGCCTTAGCTCCAATACCATTAGTACCAGCACCTTCACGCTGTTCTGTATCGTCGTAGTTCGAACTAGTGAGCATCGTTCCAAACAGGAACTCCGGAAGCCAACAATTACCTACGCTGTGCTTAACCAACTGAATACCTTTACCATTGTTTTCGACCACAAACGAGTCTGCTTCCAAGCTAACCTTACACTCCGTCAATGTCTTATCACGCTTCGCCTCATCAAGGACATTTGTGATAAGCTCATCGAAGAGCTTACAGATACCAGGGTTGTAACTCGTCTGCTTCAGTTCCATAGCCTTACCTTCAGGGTCCAGTAGCCAGCAAGGTTGGGTGACGTTGGAGATATCTCCAATATACATCCCAGACCTATTTAGCACATGCTCCCTTGGGGTAAAAGTACGGTACTTGTCTTCAACAGTCTGTTTCTTACTAGTGGTCGGCATTTTGTTTACGTAACTATGCTACTATCTTTTAAGTCCCTTCCCCTGGGGGGGACCCCAGCGGTATTTTTTAGACACGGCGCCTAAAGGCTTTAACGTCTAAGGTGCTAACGCTAGAAGCTTAATTGCGCTAAAGGCGCTTAAGGAAATAATATGTGATGTTAAGTAAGTGATGTTCTCCCACCCAGCAGAAGTTTGTATGACCTACAGCGAACACGCCGGTCTAGCCCTTAATTTCACAGGGCTTTTTCTCAAGGGCGCAGCCCTGTCGTTAATCCACGCAGTGTTGCCTGACTTATTCTTGGACACCACAACAAATATAAACAGAAAGATAGCATATCTCCTAGAAACTAAAGGGTGTCACTGAAACCCTTCGCCACTTCATTTAGATTATTAAAACATTCTCGCACCGCCTGCCAGTAACCGATTACTTTGTATTTTATGTCCCACTTTTTAGCCCACTTTCCCAATTCTTTACTAACCTCCGGTTGGCGAAATTGAGGCATAGATGGAAAAAGATGATGTACCACCTGACAATTGAGGTACCCCATAAACCAATTTATTAGTGGATTGTGGGGATTGATATCAACTGTGTGCTCAAACGCATAATGAACCCACGTGGGGTGTTCGTCTTCGGCTACCACAGGCGTCGTTGTATGAGACAGAGCGAAATTACCAAAAAGATACATACCGCTGCCAAACATCTGGAGCGTCAAAAATAAATAAGAAGTAGAAAGATTCCACCCAGTAACTGCGG
>MDTG01317772.1_pt1 | contig 10828 bp, 11 predicted proteins | sample 811421 | NCBI WGS metagenome assembly MDTG01 (sample SAMN05326645, study PRJNA326480) | marine metagenome | isolation source: seawater | place: Pacific Ocean: South East | collected 2011 | reverse complement strand
TTGTTTTAGAAAAAAGGAAAGACTTAAAATGGCCTGCAGACATGTATTTAGAAGGTTCAGATCAACATAGAGGTTGGTTTCACTCTTCGTTGCTTGAATCTTGTGGTACCAGAGGAAGAGCTCCTTTTGAAAATATTCTTTCACATGGTTTTGTTGTAGATGGGAAAGGGATGAAAATGTCAAAATCTATGGGGAATGTTATTTCACCTGAAGATATTCTAAAAAATTATGGCGCAGATATTTTAAGAGTATGGGTAGCTTCTTCTGATTATGCAGAGGATTTGAGAATTGATAAAAGTATATTATCACAGCATGCAGAGTCATATAGGAAAATAAGAAACACATTTCGATTTATGCTTGGTAATTTAAAAGACAATTTTGAAGAACAAAATTTTGCAAAATTAAATTTAGAAAAATTTGATGAATTAGAAAGATATATTTTACATAAGATTTACTATTTAAGCCAGGAAGTAGAAAATAGTTTGAAAAATTATAATTTTCACAAACTTTATAAAGAATTGTTAAATTTTTGTACTCAAGACCTATCATCTTTTTATTTCGATATTAGAAAAGACGTTCTTTATTGTGATAGTTTAGATTCACAAAAAAGAAAAAACTGTGTAATTGTATTAAATATAATTTTGGAGAGTTTACTAAAATGGTTTGCACCAATATTGGTTTTTACCACAGATGAGATTTTCAGTTTGATTAATAAAGATGAAAAAAATATTCACGAATATTCTTTTGTCAAAGTTCCTAAAAATTGGGAAAATAAAAAATTAAATGAAAAATGGAAGCAATTATCTGAAATTAAACACCAAGCAAATTTAGCTATTGAAGAAAAAAGAATTAATAAAGAAATAGGCTCAAGTTTGGAAGCAGAAATAAAACTAACAGTCGATAATAAAAAATTCGAATTATTGAACAATCTTGATATTGCTGAATATCTAATTACTTCTAAAGCAGAAAAATTTTTATCAAAAGAAGGTGAAACAAAAATTGAAGTTTTTAAAGCAAAAGGTGACAAATGCCCAAGATGTTGGAAGATTCTTGAGCAAAAATGCAAAAGATGTACTGGTCTAGCATAAAATGAATTTGATTAAACAGTCCAGCAATAAAAATTTTTTGATTTTCAGCAAAGAAAATTTTTACTCTTTTTTACTGATTTTAATATTATTTTTAGTTGATAGAATTTCAAAAAATACAATAACTAATAATTACAGTGATAATATTTATTACATAAGTGAATACTTAAATTTTGATTTAATCTGGAATACAGGAATAGGTTTTGGTTTTTTTAGCTCACCTTCAACTTACCTTTACAACGCTATGACTTTAGTAATCGGTACTATTATTATTTATTTGTTATATTTAATTCTTATATCTGAAAAAAATAAAGATAAAATTTTTTATTCTATGATAATCGGAGGTGCGCTGGGAAACTTTTATGATAGATTAATATTTAAGGCAGTTCCAGACTTTATTGATATCCATTATAAAAATTTTCATTGGTTTACATTTAATATTGCTGATATTTTTATATGTTTAGGTGTTATATTATTAATTGCTACTGGATTTAAAATAGCAAATTGACATGAGATTTATAATTTTTGTAATTATCTATATCATTTTATCGTCATGCACATCTTTGAAAGAAGCTGGAAAAGTTCTAAGAAATGAGAAACAAAACACCACAGATGAGTTTCTTGTAAAAAAAAAAGAACCTTTAATCATTCCTCCAGATTTAGATAAGATCCCTGAGCCGGGCACAGTTAGTGAAGAAGAAACAAACGACAAAGACGAGATTCAAAAAATATTGAAAGCCCCTCAGTCAACAAAAGATAATAATAATTCTTCAACAGAAGACACGATTTTAGAAAAAATAAAAAAATGATCATAAAAAATTATTTAAAAAAAAAAATTATAAAAACAAATTTTGAAAAAATATATAAAGATATTTTAAAAGATATAGAGAATCCGTTTAAGACTTTAAATATTTTGAATGAAAATTATTCTTTTAAATTTAAAATGAATGAAATCAAAAAATACAATAAGTTTAAAAAATTGGCGATAATTGGAATGGGTGGATCTATACTTGGTTCAGAAGCAATTTACTGTTATTTTAAAAAAAAAATTAAAAAAAAAATTTATTTTTTTGATGATTTAGATGAAAACAAAATAATAGAATTTAAAAAAAAAGAGAAATATTCAGAAATTTTATTTATCATAATTTCAAAATCTGGCAATACTATAGAGACTTTATCAAATACTTTCTCATTAAATATAATTAAAAAAAATGCAAAAAATGTAATTATTATTTCTGAGAAGAAAAATAATCTTCTATTTGAAATATCAAAAAAATTTAATTTATTCTTTATAGAACATAATAGTTGTATTGGAGGCAGATATTCTGTTTTGTCGGAAGTGGGCATGATACCAGCATACTTAATGGGGATTAGCATGTCTAAATTGCGATCTGAAATAAAAGATTTTTTAAAAGACCCTAAAAAAGAAATTTTAAAAGATAGTACTATTAAACTTGCGTATTTTTTAAACCATGAAAAAAAAAATAATTTAATTTTTCTCAATTATTCTCCAGAGCTTGATAAGTTTTTATTTTGGTGCCAGCAATTAATAGCTGAAAGTTTAGGTAAAAAAAATAGAGGATTTCTTCCTATTATCTCTAATGCCCCTAAAGATCACCATAGTTTATTGCAGCTATATTTAGATGGCCCAAAAGATAAAATATTCTATATTTTTAGTACGGAGACAAAATTTTCAGTAAAAGTAAAAATCAAAAATAATATTGATAAAAAAAATACCCTTAATAATAAATCTTTAAATTTTATTAAAAAAGCCCAAAAAAATGCTCTAATTAAAACATTAATAAAAAACAAGTTACCATATAGAGAATTTATAATTAAAAAAAATGAGACACAAATTTTAGGTAAGCTTTTTTCTTATTTCATTTTAGAAACAATTATCATTGGGAAATTATCTAAAATTAATCCATACGATCAACCAGCAGTGGAACAAGTAAAAAAATATACAAAACAAATTCTTAATTCAAAAATCCAAAAATAATCTTTGATCTACCATATTCTTTAATATTAAAGATATTTATAGCATCTTCCAAATTATCCAACGTCCCTTTTTCTCTATGAATAATTACAATATGGCTGGTTTTAAATATTTTTTTCTTTTTTATGAACATTAAGCTTTTTATAAAATCATAATCTTTAAATGGCGGATCTAAAAAAAAAATATCAAATTTTGTATTAAATTTTTTTTTAATAATCTGATCAATTTTATTATTAAAAATATTTGTTTTATTTATAATTGATAAATTATGTAAATTTTCTTTCAAAGTATAAAATGCTAATTTATCTTCTTCTATAAAAGTTACATTTTGAGCTCCTCTTGAAATACATTCGATACCAAAAGATCCTACACCCGAGTAAAGATCTAGGACGTTAGAACACTCCAAATTTACTTTAATATTATTTGAATGGACTAAGATATTAAAAATATTTTCTTTTACTGAGTCTTTTAGAGGTCTTGTGATATGATTTTTCAAATGATTTATTTTTTTACCTTTTAAGACTCCGCTAATAATTCTCATTTTTTATTTATTACTTTCCATCCTATGTCTTTTCTAAAAAATCCTTGCTTCCAATTAATTCTCTTTAAAATAGATAATATTCTTTTTCTAATGAATTTGAAATTTTTACCTAATACGGTAACGTTTAATACTCTGCCTCCACTTGAAACAATTTGGTCATTTAACATTTTAGTGCCAGCGTGATAAATATATTCATTTTTTGATAATTTCAAATTATCAATTTTTTCGATTTTAATATTTTTTTTATATTTATTTGGATAACCCTTTGAACATAAAACAATTGTCATACTTTTTGTTTTTTTCCATAATATCTTAATATTTTTTAATTTATTTTCTGAAGTTGCCTTGATTATTTTTACTAAATCTGTTTTGAGCCTGGGTAGAACTACCTGACATTCTGGGTCGCCCATTCTGATATTATATTCTATGAGGTAAGGTTCATTCTTTATTATCATTAATCCTACATATAAAAAACCATTGTAAAAATGATTATTTTTTTTAAGAGCTCTCAATGTTGGTTTTACTATTTTGTTAATAATTTTTTTCTCTAAGGATTTGTTAATTATTGGCGCTGGAGAATAGGCGCCCATTCCGCCAGTATTGGGACCCCTATCTTTTTCATAGACTCTCTTATGATCTTGAGCGCTTCCAAAAAATTTAAAGTTATTCTTATCTACAATAAGAAAATAACTGGCCTCATCCCCCTCTAGAAATTCTTCTAATACTACTTTTTTTGAAGCGCCAACTTTACCTTTAAAAATATCTGATGTTTTTTTTAAAACCTGTTTAGTACTTTTACATATTGATACACCTTTACCGGCAGCTAAACCATCAGCTTTGACAACGATAGGAAATTTAGAATTTTTTAAAAATGCACCTACTTCATTATTTTTTTTACAAATTTTAAATTTAGCTGTTGGGATATTATTAGCTATACAAATTCGCTTCATGAAAGCTTTTGATCCCTCTAACTTTGAGGCATACTTGTTAGGACCAAAGACTTTTATTTTGTGTTTTCTTAGATAATCAGAAATTCCTTTCACCAAAGGTTCTTCTGGCCCTATTACGACGAGCTCAATTTTTTTAAGTTTTATTATTTCAAGTAGTTTTTTAAAGTTAAGAACATCTAGATTATAGTTAGTTGCAAATTTAGAAGTCCCAGCATTTCCTGGAAAGCAAAAAATTTTTTTAATAAATTTAGATTCATGAATTTTTCTGCATAAAGCATGTTCTCTGCCACCACTACCAATTATTCCAATATTCATGTAAAATTATATATTGTATAATTTAAGGATGACAAAAAAAAAAGCGAAACTTCTTTTTAAACACAATTATTTTGAAATAATTGAACAAGGGGACCATGTATTATGCGCTATATCTGAGAAGGAAATAAAACTTGAAAATTTAAATTATTGGAACGTGGAATTACAGGAAGCATATTTTTCCCCTATAGAGGTTAATGAAAGATTTAAAAGCCAAAAAAAATAAAGTTATTTCCACCTATTATGTGTCCATATCCATTGGTAAGGATTTTTGATTATCATTTTTTCAAGAACATTGTTCAAATATTGGCTAAGCTCAATTTTATTTTGAAAATTACTTGTTTTAATTGGTTTTTGAAACTCGATAACAAAATTATTATTTTTATCTCTCTCTATATATACAGGTATAATTTCTAAATTAAATTTAAACGAAAGCTGAGCAGGCAATGTTGTTGTGAGCGCCTGTTTACCAAAAAAATTAATGTTTTCACCTTCACTCACTCTTTGATCTATCATTAAAGCTATTGAATGATTTTTTTTTAAATATTTAATAGTTTCTCTAACACCATTAATTCCTTTTTTAATTTGATTTTTACAAACATATTTTTTTCTCAAAAATTCCATTAAAGGATTTAAAAAAATATTATTTAAAGGTCTATATATAGTTGCAAGGGGGATATTTCTTTTTGTAATTTCCATTGACATAAGTTCAAAATTAGCAAAATGGCCAGATACAAAAATTACCGGTTTGTTCCCATCAGTTATACTGTTTAGATTTTCTTGTCCATTAATAATTACATGAGAGGTATTTTTACGAAGTTTATTTAAAAAAATATATTCAATAAATGTCATCCCGTAATTTTTCCACATAGCCTCAATGATTTTTTTTTGGTCGATATCGGGTACATTTTGCGAAAAGATATCTAAATTTTTTTTAATTACTTTTTTTGATTTAAAAAATGATCCAAAAAGTAGAAATAGATTTGAGAAAATCATACGGCTAATCTTAAGTCCTAAAATACGACCTACAAAAAATAAAAAATAAATTAAAACTGATTGTATTAAATAATTGATTATTTTTTTCACATTCTTTCCTTAATTACTGAAAGTAATTTCTCTCGATTTTTTATTATTAAATCAACTTTGAGAAAATCTATTTTATTTGTGGTATAACTTTTAACTTTAAAATAATCTTTCTCCGTCATTACAATGTGATAATTATTTATATTAGCATCATTAATAATATTTAGAAATTCTTTTTTTGAAAATACATAATGATCTGGAATAACAATTTTTTTTTTAATTTTTAAATTATTTTTTTCTAAAAGTTGAAAAAAATTTTCTGGGTTTCCAATACCGGCAAGAGCTAATAATTTTTTATTTTTAAAATTTTCTAAATTAATTGGTTTATAAAATGAATAAAATATTTTCAATTTTTTATTTATTCTTAAAATTTTATCCTCAAAAGATATGTTTCTTTCACCATTAATTATAACAATATGTGCGTTTGAAAGAGCGTTTAAACTTTCTCTGAGCGGCCCAGATGGTATAGCTAAACCATTGCCAACTAATTGACTTTGATTAAAACAAACAATACTTAATGTTTTATGAATTTTATAATCTTGAAGACCATCATCAAGAATTATTGTATCAAAACCTAATTTTTCTGCTTTTATTATGCCAGCTATTCTATCTTTGTCTAAGATTAAGTTTTTGAATGAATTTTTTATTAAATCATGTTCATCATTATGATTTTTGTAAAACTTTCTTAATATTGCTGGGTTTTTTCCTAAACTTTGGAGCTCATTAGCTAAAAGAATTGATGTCGGTGTTTTTCCAGTACCGCCAAGGTAGATGTTTCCAACACAAATAATTGGAATTTTGAACGATTTAATTTGTACGAATTTTTTTTTAAAATAAATTATTGCTAAATATATAAGAGTGAATGGAAGTAATATAATTGAAATAAATCCAATTTTTTTATCCCAAAATTTAGGTTTAATTAATTGCATGAAATAAAGAGCTATTAAGTTCTTTTGCAGTATTAGTTAAAGTTTTTTTACCTAATTTATTTATAACCAAAGAAGGTTTATTATTCCTTTCATTAAACATTTTTAGATCCTTCACTAAATAAGCTGTTAAATCTAAATAATTACTTATATTTTTAGAAAAATTTTTTTTCTCTAAAAAATTATATATTTCTTTAAAATTATATACATAAGGTCCGTGATAGATCTTACAGCCAAACCTTGCGGCATCCAAAGGATTTTGTCCGCTATCGTTTTTTAATTTTTTTATTGTTGATTTACCAATAAAAACACTTTTCGTATATTTATAAAAATTATTTAAACCTCCAAAAAAATTTATAAGTATTATCTCTTTATTTTTAGAAATTAATTGATTTTTTTTTAATATTTGAAAGCTCAACTTAAAATTCGAACAAATATCCTTGATTTGTTCCACTCTATTTATATGTCTAGGAGCAATTACAGTTATTATATTACGATACTTTTTTTTTAATTCCAAGTGGGTTTTTAAACATAGTTCCTCTTCATTATTGTGAGTACTGGCCGCTAACCAATATCTCCTAGATTTTAAAAATTTATCATTAATATTTTTTAATTTTTTACTCGTTGAGCCATTAACAAACTTTATGTTACCTAAATATTTCACTTTTTTGGCTTTTAATTTTAAAAGATATTTTTTGGTTTCTTTATTAGAAGTAAAACAAAAACTTAATATACTAAAAATTCTTTTAGCTGCGCTAGGAAATAACATCCACCTTTTAAATGTTTTTGTCGTAATCCGAGCATTAATGACTCCTATTGGTATTTTGTTTTCTTCCGCTTTTAAAATTAAGTTTGGCCAAATCTCTGAGTCCACCAAGATAATTGCATTAGGTTTCCAAGAGTAAATAAATCTTTTAATTATTATAACTACATCAACAGGAAAAAACCTATGATATACATTTTTTAATTTTTTAAACTCTTGATTTGCTAGATAGCTTGAACTTAGTGTTACTGTTGTAATTAAAAATTCTAAATTTTTATTTTTTTTATTTAATTCTTTTATTATAGGTATAATACTTTGGAGTTCCCCAACACTAGCCGCGTGAAACCAAATTAGTTTGGAGTGTTTTCTTTTAACATTAAAGTGGTTTACGTAAATTTTCTCTTTGTACCTTTTGGGATCTTCCTTTCCTAAGTATTTTCTTAATAATATAATTAAAATTATTAATGGGTAGATTAATAAAGAAATAGCCTGATACAATAGTATCATTTAATTATTGTAATTGTTTTTTGTAAAGAGATTTATACTCTTCACAATCATTAAGTAAAAAATTGTGGTCACCAGAATTTATTATATTACCTTCTTTAAAAACAAAAATTTTATCTGCATTATGAATAGTTGAAAGTCTATGAGCAATAACTATTGTAGTTCTATCCTTTATTAAATTATTTATTGCATTTTGTACTATTCTCTCAGACTCAGTATCTAAAGAAGAAGTTGCTTCATCTAACAAAATAATAGGAGAATTCTTTATTATTGCACGTGCAATTGAAATCCTTTGTTTTTGTCCCCCAGAAAGCTTGACACCATTTTCCCCTACAAAACTGTCATATCCATCAGGTAGCTTATTTATAAACTCGTCGGCAGCTGCAAATTTGCACGCTCTTTCAATTTCTTTATGATCAGCTTTTGGATTTGCATATGCAATATTATTTTTTACAGTGTCGTCAAATAAAACGATATCTTGACTTACTAAAGCCATATGTTTCCTCAAAGATTTTAATTTTACTTTTTTTATATCCTGCCCATCAATTTCAATTACACCTGATTGTGGCTCATAGAAACGTGGGATGAGGTTTATAATAGTACTCTTACCCGCACCACTTTGACCAACTAGTGCAGAAATTTTACCACCCTCTATACTCATATCAATTCTTTTAATTGCTTGATCATTTTTTGTGAGATATTTAAAATTTACATTTTTAAACAAAATATTGCATTTATTAGTTTTTAAATCAGGTAAATCGTTTTCTTCTTTAACTTGAATAGGTTGATCAATTACCGTAAAAACTCTTTTTGCAGCTGCAGCACCCTGATAAATTGTCATGTTTAACGTCGCTAAAGACCTTATTGGTTGATAAGCTAACATCATAGCTGCCAAGAAAGAAAAAAAATTATTTAATTCAAGTTCACCAGAATTTATAAGTTTCCCAGAGTAAAATATGAAACCAGCAATCATTATTCCTGTTAAAGTTTCCATTATAGGTGCAGCTCTTATAAACAAAGTTCCAAGTCGGATATTTTTTTCGACAAGATGCTCGATCACTTTGTCTGATTTCTCTTCCTCATTGCTTTCTTTTTGGTAAATTCTAATCATTTTGGCGGCTCGAAAAATATCAGTTAAAAAAGAAACTAATTTTCCAGATGTCTGACTAGCTTGAGTTGTAGCTTTACCCATCTGTTTGCCAAGATTTTTCGCAAAGCCACCGGCGAGTGGTATCATAATCATTGCAAACATTGCTAGTTTCCAGTTTTGATAAAACATTAATCCTACCAAAAAAACCACAGAGAAAGAGTCTTTCATAATGTTTAACACGGCTGTGCTAACCAAAGTATGAATTTGTCCTGAGTCAAACATAATATTTGAAATATATTTTCCAGAGTGTCTTGTATCCAAAGTTTGTATGTCAGAATAAAGAATTGCTTTAGCTATTTTTTTTTGGACTTCTCCAGAAATCCGGTTACCAATTTTTAATAAATTTAATCTCGCAAAATATAAACATAATCCTTTAGCACCAAAAGTGAATATAATAGCGATTGGTATCAACCATGCTAAAGTTTGATCTTTCTCAACAAAAATTTTTTTTACAGCTGGGTCTAGCAACCAAGCTGTTGCAGAAGTAGATGCCGCAACAATTATTGAGAGGAATAAACAAAAAACAATCATACTGATGTGATGTTTTACATACTCTTTATAAAGCCTTTTTAAAATTTTTTTTAATTCTTCGAATTCCATAATTTAATAAAGATATATTGACAAAAATAAAAAAAGCCCTGATAGATTATTTATTTTGAAAGCGTCTAGGCATGATTTTGGTTTTCTTTTATCAAACATTCTAATCTGATATATCAAGCTAATAAAATATAATCCAAGAAAAAAGATAAGCTGTTTAGACTCAAAAAATTTAAAAAATAACATAAATAAAACTAAAGAATTAAAAAGATAACAAATAGAGACAAACATTTTTATATTTTTCTTAAATTTTATTGATGTAGATTTTAATCCAATTATTTCATCGTCCGACATATCTTGCGCTCCATAAATCGTGTCATAGCCCAATGTCCAAAATATGGCTGATATGTAAAATATAATAACCTCTGGTGAAATATTACTGCTTATAGAAGCCCACGCCATTACAATGCCCCAGTTAAAAGTAATTCCTAAAAAAAGTTGTGGCCAGTAAGTAATTCTTTTCATAAACGGGTATGAAAAAGCTAAAAACATTGAACCTAAACCTAGTAAGACCGTTAAAGTATTAAATTGTATTAAAATAAGAAAAGCAAATGCACATAAAATTAGAACATAAAGTAGGGAGCGTTGCACACTAATTTTTCCCGAAGCAACTGGACGCATTTTTGTCCTTTTTACTTTTTTATCGAAGTCTTTATCAACTATATCATTAAAGATACATCCGGCGCTTCTCATTAATATAGAGCCTAAAAAAAATAAAATTAAATAAAAACCAAATTGGTCGAAGTTTTGATTAACTTTGTAGGCATAAGCTAACCCCCAAGAGCAAGGCCAAAACAAAAGCATAAAACCAATTGGTTTATTTAATCTTGTTAATTCAATGAAAATTTTTAAATCTTGCATGAAATATCACTTGTAAATATCAAACACTAACTTCATAATCAATTTGATTCGATATGGATA
>MDTG01255147.1_pt1 | contig 10828 bp, 4 predicted proteins | sample 811421 | NCBI WGS metagenome assembly MDTG01 (sample SAMN05326645, study PRJNA326480) | marine metagenome | isolation source: seawater | place: Pacific Ocean: South East | collected 2011 | reverse complement strand
TGTGATACGTATACTTGTGCGATTACAACTATCTTAAACCCTGATCTACCCCCAGGAACACCTCGAGGTGACAATCCACAGGAGACGTGTTGTATAAATGGATACAATACCGGGGATACCTGTGAAATATTAATTAATAGACACGGTGTTTGTACCGGTGGAAGTTCTATTTCGGGAACAGGAGATGGTTATTTACCTAGAGGAGGTAATTTAGGAAATGATATATTGGACAGTACTTATTGGAATCCATCCTATATTCGGGGAACTTGTTGTCGTATGAGTTGTTCCCAATCTATAGATCAATATGCAAATGACCCTAATCCGGAATATTCCCAATGTTCCAGTGGAACTTTGTTAGATCAAGCAAGTTTAGATACAACCTTGGCAGAATCACCCTCTCAGTTTGCGCCGAATGGTAGTAATTTATTAACCTTTCAATCGACTTGTTGTGAATAAGGGCGTTTGTATTCTTGTTGAAATCGTTTTTGTTTGTTTAATACCGATAAAGGAATCATATCTAAATCATTTTTCATAACGTGAATTAAACTAGTTTCAGTTTGATATAATACAAGAATATCTAACTCAGATTCATCTTCCACTCGAGGAAGTATAACATAAACATCGTGTTGTAATAATTTGGTTGTTATTTGACTAATTAAGCAAAATCCAACACCGGTTTCATTGGCAATCGAAACTAATCCATCGGGTTCTATTTTATAGGACTGTGCCTCTTGTTCAAATGAGTCACCCGGTCTTTCTTGCTGTGTGATTATTGAATATAAACGATACATATTTTCTTCACCTGAAGTAGGATCAAACAGTAATTTAGAGATAACTTTTAATTGTTGGTATTGCTCATATGGATATCGATCACATCGTAAATTACGACCACACAATTGATTGATTATACGAGGATATTGTTTTGTAAATTCAACAAAAGATCTATCATCAATAACTTGTTTTAAACGATGTAATTGATTTATTTTAGATCGTGAAATACCTTCTCCATACAGAGTATAACTATTGATATATTGACTATATCGTTGAAAATGTTCTAAATATAAATTCATTTTAATATCTTGATAATTAAATAACAAAACATTGTCTTGTAATGATTGTTTTACTTTGGGTATTGTCATATGTAATTGGGTAAATCGAGTATAATCAGATTCACTATAAATCAATAATAATTCACAAAAATAAGATAAACATTGTTTGTATATATCAATTGCTTTAATTTCATCCATAGGTGCAAGGATCAATTTATATCCAGTTTCAAACGTAGTTAATTCACTATAAGATTCTTTTGTAATTTCAATCACATTATCAAGTAATGGTTTGTATAACAACTCAACTAATTCTTTGGATTGATGAACACGCAATTTAATTGGATGATGTTTGATTGCTAAAACAGAGTTATATAATGAAGATTTCTTTTGTAAATAAAAAAATGCTTTTTGATAAAATAATTGAGAAATGATTTGTCTGTAATTGTATCGATTATAATAATCTTTTCGTTTATCTGTATAATTACTTTGAATTCCGACATATTCATCCACATAGCGATAACTCATAGTAGATACAATATCGATTTGTTTATGAATTGGATTTTTTCGATTATAAATTTCTTTAGCAACTGGAACATAATGACCACTTTGTAAAATTAATTCATATATTTCGAGATCAGAATTCACTACAGACATACCTAATCCATCACAATACTTTTGATAGGTATGTTTTTGATCGAGTAATTGAAACAATTCAAATTGATCTTTGAGTGAAGGAAATGCCGATTCTTTTAAGTTGGAAAACAAACACACCTGATTTAAGGGATAATAAGGTTCAATTGGAGAGGGTTTCACAGGAATAAATAATTGATTGTCACATTGAACCATTATAATTTTACTGTAGTTATCATAAATGTATCGTATGATAGTTAAATTTAATTCATTTAATCGATTGGTTAATTCAGAAACATCCATTAATACATTTCCGTGAGTTGGATCTGTTTGTTGTGATTGAATTAATTTTTGAATTGAGGAAATAATACTTTGAAATGAATCATTTTGATCATACATTATGTGAGTCGGATTTTCAACAATCTGTATAATTCCAGTGTGATCTGCAAATCGTCTATATAAAATGGGTTCATAATGAAATCCTCGTTCTTTGTATAACAAAATCAATGAATTTATTTTTTCAGGATATCCTCCTAAGGGTATCGATAATTTAACATCTTCGTGTGTACCTTCAAAGGTTACAATGGTAACATTCGATAGTTTTGATACATCCGATACACTATCCACGACATCTTTGAATATACGCGAATTAGGTAATTGACTTAATGAAGTCAGTACGGGTGATAAATAAGTATCTAAAATAATTTCATTATCATCTTCTAAATATCGTTGAAAGGATACTTTTGCTGTATATTGTCTCATATCATCCATTAATTTCGCGGTTTCACGACCTCCATATTTAGCACTTATCTTATGAAATAATTCTTTGGGTGAATATTTCTTTTGATTGGGTTTGATAAATCGAAAATATTTAGGATGTCTTGGTTTTGTAGAAGGTCCCATTCGGTCTAAACACAACAGAGCATCTTCATCTGAAATAGTATCAAAATCAAACTTAAATTTATTGATAAAAGAACCCCCTGCAATCGATAACAAATAAGGATATTGATTTAAATCATACATAATATCTTGTTTCAATTGTTTGACAGATGACTTACGTAATATTTCAACTAAACTATCTAATAATGTGTGATCACCTATTGAGGAACCACGTTTAACACCTCGTCGAATCAATCCAACATTGTGTTCACTCGATATTTCGGGTTCTGTGATTTTTTGTTTGACTAATTGTTTAATAATAGGATTCACGTGTCCATAATTTCCTAAATTGCTAGGAAAAGAAGATGTAATTGTTTTACTATCTCTAGCACGACGAACCATCTTTTTCTCAACGGTTATTACATTACCGATCCCTATGTCAACTTTAACTTTATCTTTTAAATCTTTAACAACAGTACCACGAATCCATTCATATTTACCATCTTCATCTTGTTTATATACTTCAACTTTCCAGTCTACTGAAAATTCATCGTGTCCTTTTCTCGGTGCACGACAACAGGGGACTTTGTATCCTTTCGGATGAAAATCTTCCCATAATTCAATTTTATATCTAGAAATATCATCACCTGCTTCTCTCCAATAAGTTTCATCTCGAACCAAGACATATTTATCTGTTTTCTTTTTTTGAGCAGATGTCATTTTATTATCTACAATGTGTTGTTTGAATGATTCATAATCTTTAGGATCTAAAGGCATTTCATTTTTCACATCCCAGTATTTAGGACAAATATAGTAATTTTCGGGATCTCTTCCTTCAACTGTCATTGCTTCTGTAAAACTGTGTTTACCGTTTTGACGTTCATATGCTTCAATTCTTTCTAACTCTTGTTTTTTGATCGCAATCGGTTGACGCCCATATTGAGAACCACATTTTCGAGCATAGGTATATCCAACAGATCCTTGACTGCTATGTTTGGTTCGTTTTACCGAATATCCATCAAATAATTCTTTGTCAAATTTTTTCAATCGTTCTAAATAATATCGGTTTACATTATATCCACCTCGTTGTAAAAGATAACCTCCTCTACTAGAATCCGAATCTTCTGAATCACTTTCCAAACGACGCATATTTAATTCTTCAGAAGAATCATCATCACTATCGGAACCACTTTCAAGACGAGGCATATTTAATTCTTCCGTATCATCGTCCGCTGTAGCATCGTCCGCTGTAGCATCTCTCACTATAGGTGAATCATCAATAACATCAACATCATCGACCCCAACATCTTCTTGTATTATAGCGGTGTCTAATTGATCTGCTAATAATACTTGTTCTGCTCTTTCATATTGATTGCTTTGTTTTACCGATTTAAATAATTTATAGGTATCTTTTTGTGTTTCTATAAAATCATTATAAATAGTTAATACACGATCCATAAATTTTTGAATTCGACTAAATTCAGCATAACTGCTAGTGCCGGATATATCTACTTTAATATTTGTTCCTACTAAATCAAAAATACATTCAATGCCATTTTCACCTTTTTGAAAAATCTTACCTCCATTAGATAATAATTCCCATTGTTCATATTCATCCGTTGCTTCTTCTAAACTTAAATTGAATATTTTTTCTAATTCTTGAATGATTTCATTTCGTTTTAATTTTCGTCTAGAATGATGTAACAATGAAATAACTCGTAATTTACTTTGGTTTGTGTCATAATGACTCGTTCGTTTATATATAACGGATACAAGCATATCTTGCGATTTATTAAATCGAACAAAGGATTGTAAATTTGTGAGTAACTTTTCTATTATAGGTGTTTGATAATCTTTAACAGGATACACGATAGAAGATGACATAAAATGAAATCCTTGTTTAAAATCCGTAGATAACTCTTGTAAGGGTTTTTGACTAAAAACTTGTTTACGATTAATAAATTCTATAAATCGATTGGCAATTTGAATCATAGATCGAATATATGATCGTGTAAACACATAGGATGATACATCTGTAAATACTAATTTAATATCACCCGTTACATAGAGTATCAAAGTTACCCATTGTTGTTTTGAATTAACTAATTTAAATTGAATTGAATTGCGATCATCCATCAAGGTTAACGGTGTGTTAGGAATTGAAGTTTGTTGAGGTTTAAACCATTTCAAAAAGATATCTTGACTTATATATCTGTCTTTTTCAACACCTGTATATGAAATTTTAGATCGTAATAATTTGGCATAGGTACTTCCATAATCATCCAAGACAATTTTACTAAAATGAGATTCATAATCTGTAAATTCACCCAATTCAATATCTGAAAACAATCGTAATAACGCAACATTTGTTTGATTTTCAGAGTCTAATCGATTGTCAAGAATACATAAGGGAATTCTATATTCAATTGGTTTTATATTTGGTTTAACAGAATAAAGTAATTCACAAAGATCTTTATTTTCTTTATATAAAGTTGTCTCTAGTTTGATTTTATCCGATTGAATTTTAGTGGTTAACTCGAATGAATCTTCTTGACTTAGGCGAGGCCAATAACGTCGAATAAATCCACCATACAATTCTTGACACGTTGTATTGGTATATTTTTGACACTCTTCATCTGTTAATTTACGTAATGAATCTGGGAATTTTAAATAGGAAAGATAATCATACCACGTCGTGTAATATAAGGTTTCAACCGGTAATTCACTTATAATCACCGACATATCATCCGTATCTAAATTTAAAGCAACTCGAGATCCTTCTTTAGTTATAAATCGAGGATCAAGTAACTTTGTTGAGTTTATTTTGAAAGGATCTACACACTCGATTCCATCATAAGAAAACCCTAGTGTATGTATTTTTTGTTTATGTTTATACCAAGCAACAATCATATCACTACTCACTCGTTTTGTTGTAATTTGTGCTAATTTAATATAAATATCTTTGCAAGTATCATCCTCATAAATGACTAGATTGGGTTGTTTAGTCGTTGAGGGCGAACTTTGATAGATGACTTTAAGTTTTGACGGTGTTAAGTCAGAACTATCTAAAAAACTATCACTAGACATATACTACTAGATTATAAAATAATCTATCAAGGTTTATCGTGGTGTTAAAAAGTATACGGTGTTGAATTAATTTCTTGACCACAATACATTTGGGGTGTTTGACTGTAATCTTCTGCTACATAAGATCCTAATAAAACTGCTTGTTCTAATAAAAATTTCATATTATCCCAAAATAAGGGTGTGTGACCAACTTCTGTTGTCATTATATGTGCAACCTCGTGTATAGCAACAAACATTATTAAATTATCTGGTACAAATTCATCTGTTTTTGCATTTCGTAAACAAAGCGCGAGTTGTTCACCTTTATTTACAGAATAGGCAGTATATTGTCCTCCCGGTGTATTTTCAAATAAATTTTCCGGTTTAAATTGTTCTTTCATTTGACTGACACCTGATTTGTTTGGATATTTTTCAGCGACGTGATTGACCAGTTGTGTTAATGATTGACTTATATGTGCTAATTTATCTGCTGCTTGTTGTTTATCGGGCAATTTTCGAACTTTGTAAGACCGTTGATCGACCTTAGATACAACACTCACTTTATCCCAATTTTGATAAATATGATTACAGAGAAACCCAATAATAATTAAACCTCCTAGTAAATGTGTTAGTTCCTTCATACACTCTTGTATATTAAAATTTGATTCAATATGCTTACTTAAAATCTATACTCCTTATACTATCATTGATGGTTCAATTACAGATTTCAGATATTTTATCAGATGATACGTCGAATGCAGACAACGGAAAACAATTTCAAGTTACAATTTACGGTCGAACGATTACCAATCAAACCATTGTGTGTAATGTGATTGGATTTAAACCTTACTTTTATATGAAAGTTCCTAAACACTGGACAGTTACTAGTGTGAAACGTTTCTTAAATGATATTGAAGGGAATATTGAAAGTTACATCAAACCCAATCGAGGATACAATGCTATCAATGACTTGATACCGGTTACAGAAAAACATTTTCAGTATTACAATGAATTGTATGGATTTCAATGTGATAGTGAAGGCAATCGTTTGAAACACAGATTTCTTAAATTAGAGTTTAGTTCGTATACAGCAATGAAACAATATAGTAATGCTATACGACAAGTGTATAGCACACAAACTCGACTTTCAATACATTGTGATATTATTCGTGATTGGTTATCCTTGACAAAAGATTCGAATTGTGATAGTTATTTATATGAAACTAATATTCATCCGTTAGTTAAATTTATTCATTCTCGAAATATTCAACCGGCGGATTGGATTCAAGTGGATGTAGATGAGGATGAATTAATACAAGACAAATTATTCCCTCAATCGGATATAGTGTTAGATATGATCTTGTGTGATCAAGTACATCCGATATCAATTGATAAAGTGAGTCCGTTTATTATTGCTTCCTTTGATATTGAATGTGACAGTTCTCACGGTGATTTTCCCGTTGCCAATAAAGATTATAAAAAACTCGGAATCGAACTTTATGATGCATTGCTTAAGTTATATGAAAAAAATACAACAGATCCTACACTACAAAAGAAATTACTGATATGGTGTATTCAGGGTGCCTTTGATGATTCATTGCAAACTAGATTAATCAATCATAATCCACCTCTTCAAATTAGTCGCGTATACACGGTGGATAATAAATCTCCTACAGATGAATTTATAGAATCTACCGTTGATTTTATCTTGCAGATATCTGATTTGTATAATTTGAAAAAGAGAGATTCTCATATTCAAAAAATTACAAAACGATTCAATACATTACTAGATGAATCAATTCAAGTTGAGGGTGATAAAGTGATTCAAATAGGTACTGTGTTTCAAAGATATGGAGAAGAGAAACCGTTCTTTCGACACATTTTAGTAATTGCTCCTGAAGATAATTTACCCGATAAAGATATATGTGATCCTTTAGATGATAATGATATTACAGTTGTATGTTGTAAAAATGAAAAACAATTATTGTTGGAATGGTCTTCTATTATTCAAAAGATAGATCCCGATTATATTACGGGATATAATATCTTTGGTTTCGATTTTGCTTATATGTTGGATCGAATGCAAGTGTATTGTTCTTGTACAACCAAATGGTGTAGGAAGGGATGTTGTATGAAACAATTTATGAATATGGGTAAAATCAATAGTTATTATGCTTATGAACATTACAGTAAGAAATGTAAAGAAGTAAAAAAGAAAATTAGTCATTATGGTTCAACTGATTACAACCGATATATACATATGGATGGTCGTATTATTTATGATCTTCAAAAAGAAGTTGAAAAAGGACACAATTTAGAATCATATAAATTAGACAATGTTGCAGCACATTTTATGAGAGGGAAAATTACAAAGATAGTTTCCTTTAAAACTAAACGTGGTTGTCGTAGCATTCGAACGACATCTAAATTGTATACAAAAGATTTTGGTAATTTGAAATTAGGTGATTATGTTTCATTAAAACTTCACAGTAATATCGGTGAAACAAATTACAGTGATAATCAAAAATTTAAGATTCTAAAATTAGTACAAGGGGAAGAGCAATATATTGTAATTAAAGATTGTTATTTTAAATCCACTATCATTAATTGCAAAGAAAAACAAAAAAGTCGATGGACTCCCGATGCATCTGAGTATTTTAAGATTGAATGGTGTTTGATGAAAGATGATGTATCACCTCAAGATATATTCAATTATCATAAATCTGGAGGTCCTTCGGGAAGAGCACTTGTTGCCAAGTATTGTATTCAAGATTGTGAACTTTGTATCAATTTAACGTTTGCTTTGGATATCATACCCAACAATATGGCAATGGCAAATGTATGTTTAGTTCCTCAATCCTATATTTATCTACGAGGTCAAGGAGTGAAAATCTTTTCATTGATTTCAAAAACGTGTGATGATCGAGGATATCGAATTCAAACAGTCAATCAACCGTTTGATCGACACGATTTAGTGAAACATTACAATAAACTAGACGGATCTTATAAAGATAAACGAAAGATTATTCGAGATATACTAATTCAAGAAGCATATGAGTCTAGATATAGTGAAACTAAAAAACCGGAAGAAATTAGAAAACAAATTGAGACAGATATTCAAGACTTGAAAGATTACAAAGAAGGACATAAACCTAAAGAACCTTGGGTACCCTATCAAGATTACTGTATTGAAAATCAAGTCGATTTGATAACAACCGATAATCCACCTCCAAGATCCGGATATGAAGGTGCGATTGTATTAGATCCAGAACCAGGCATTTATCTAGATGATCCTGTAGGTGTGGTTGATTATGCTTCATTGTATCCTAGTTCTATTATTGAGAAAAATATTTCACACGATACATTAATTGAAGATCCCAAATATTTAGAGTATTTGCCTCAAGATAAGTATGAATCAATTACCTATGATAATTATGTGTATGAAGAAGCGGAAGGTAAAATAACAATTAGTAAGAAAATTAGTGAAACACATCCAAAGATAACGTGTCACTTTTTGAAAAAGAAAGAGGGTCAACCTATGGGTATTATTCCCGAGGTTGTCAATACCTTGCTCAAACAAAGAAAAGCAACTAAATTTCGATTGAAACAAGAGACCAATGAATTTAAGAAAAAAGTATTGGATGGATTACAATTATCCTATAAGTTGGTTGCTAATTCTGTGTATGGTCAAACCGGTGCTAAAACAAGTCCTATTTACAAAAATCCCTTAGCAGCATCCACAACTGCAATTGGTCGACAACGAATATATGATGCAAAATGGGGTGTTCAAGGAGATGAAGGTACTCACGAAAATGGTTGGTGGAACGATGATGATCCAGAATGTGGGGGTAAGATGTTAGGTGTTGTCAAACCCCCGGTAGTTATTTATGGAGATACAGATTCAGTATTTATCAAATGGTCTAGATATCGTGAAGTCGATGGCGAGATTAAAGAATTGAAAGGTCAAGAAGCACTCGATTATGCGTATGAATGTGGTGTAGCAGCAGGTAAATGGGTCACAAAACATAAATTACATAAACCTCAAGATTTAGAATATGAGAAAACCTTTTATCCATTCATCTTAGTATCTAAGAAACGATATGTTGCCGATAAATATGAGTTTGATATGTCTCCGGGTAGTTGTAAGAGAAACTCTATGGGTATTGTATTGAAACGTCGAGACAATGCACCCATAGTAAAACACGTATTTGGAAATGTTATTGAGAAAATTATGATAGATAAAGATTTACAAAAATCAATTGATTGGTTAAAACAAACCTTGGCAGATATTCGTGCAGGTAAATTTCCTCCTAGTTTCTTTATCATTACAAAGTCTCTTCGAGGATATTACAAAAATCCAACAGCAATTGCTCATAAAGTATTGGCAGAGAGAATTGGAGAACGAGATCCCGGAAACAAACCAAAAGCAGGAGATAGAATACCCTTTGCTTATCGAATTTTACCTGAGGAAATGTTAAAAGATAAAGATAATGTTTATAAAAGTGGACCTCGAAAAGGTCAGCCTAAAGATAAAAAAGTATTGCAAGGAGATCGAATAGAAGATCCTACTTATATGAAACAAAACAACATTGGATTTGATTATGAGTTTTATATTACCAATCAGATAATGAATCCAGTAAAACAAGTGTTAGACTTAGAAATGAATGAACAAGATACAATTGAATTGTTTAAACCTCCCTCAAAATAAAATATACTTCTTAAGTAAATGAAAGATTTATTGATGTTGGGTGGTGCTAAACAATTGAAAGATATTGTTAAAGGTGAAAAAGCAGGGAGTGCTACCTTTTTACTATCCTTAGTAATCTTTTTTGTATTACGCGTGTTGATAGTTCAATGGACGTACAACACAATTGCACCTCGATTAATCGGAAACTTAAATCAAGATACTAGACAATTCCAACCTCTCACCTTTAATGAAGCATTGATGTTTGTATTGTTGATATCTTTTTTGTTTATGTTGTAAATATTGACTTTGTAAATATTGACTTTGTTTAATTATGTATTTTTTATTTATTGACTCATAGTATAAATGAGTGATACCGTAGAACCAGTTGTATCTGAAGAACCTGTTGTCGAGGAACCAGTTGTAGAGGAACCTGTTGTCGAGGAACCAGTCGTAGAGGAACCTGCTGCAGAACCTGCGGTCGAGGAACCTGCGGTAGAGGAACCAGTCGTCGAGGAAC
>MDTG01187009.1_pt1 | contig 10828 bp, 15 predicted proteins | sample 811421 | NCBI WGS metagenome assembly MDTG01 (sample SAMN05326645, study PRJNA326480) | marine metagenome | isolation source: seawater | place: Pacific Ocean: South East | collected 2011 | reverse complement strand
GGATTTGCTTGAAGAATTTATCCCGATCCTCGTAAATATTGAGATAGAGGCAATTCTCCATATCCACAAACTCGGAAGCGAGGCTCTCTCGGCCATCGTCCACGATGACCAGCTCCAAATCCACATTCTCTAAAAAGTTTTGGTAGTTGTGCCGAATCAATGGACAAAACTCCCGCTCTCCGTGGAGCAACACGATGACCGAGACGGCGTCCTTCGTTACTTGGCTACCTTCACCTGACATTTGTAAGCGATGTGTATCGGGAAGCTTTAAATGTATTTTCTAGGGCTAAGTAAAGATGGTGCGTTTCATAATGGTGGGCGACACGGGCTCGGGCACCGAGGATCAGCACAAGGTTGCGAAGGCGATGTTAGCCACAATCCAAAAGCATAAGGATATGAAAGCCGTGTGTATCGTGGGTGACAACATCTATGAAGAGGGCGTGACCTCGGTGACCGATCCACAGTTTCAGAGCAAGTTTGAGGAGCCTTACGCCGACATTGATCTCCCCTTCTATCTGTGCCTCGGAAACCACGACTACGGGAACGCCCACTTTAGCGACGGACGCTACAAGCATCAGATCGCATACTCCAAGGTTTCGCCGAAATGGAATATGCCCTCGCGATACTACAAGCAATCGCTCGGACCCTGCGATTTGTTTTTCTTGGACACGAATCTCGTGTATATGGATGATAGCGAAATATCGCATCAGATGAAAACGATGAGACACCTCTATCGCAACTCCAAGAATCCCTGGAAGATCTTGTGCGGTCATCACACATGGCGCTCTACCGGAGGACACGGGAATGCCGAAGATGCGTTTGAAACGTTTTTACAAGAACTCTGTCAAGCGTGTCGCTTCGATATGTACGTGTGTGGTCACGATCACTGCCAAAATCACAGCGTCGTCACGCTCCCTAATGGTCATCAGATGCACAACGTGGTGATCGGCACGGGTGGCAAGCGATACGACGACGGACCCGTTTCCAAAGAAAACATTCATAAGGCGGGGGATACAAAGCTCCATCACGCATCCACGCGGCTCGGCTACACCGTCGTGCACGCGAACCCCCAGAAGCTCACGATATCGTTTCACGACGAGAATGCGAAGGGCACGCACACGGCGACTCTCACCAAAAATCTAAGGAAGAGTAAAATGAAGGAAAAGGGCCAGACACAGCGCAGGAAACCTCGCACTCGCAGGAGAGTTCGCACTCGCAAGAGAACAATGCGTTTGAAAACGAGGGCAAGAACACGGATTCGCAAGAGAACTCAGAGATCTCGGAAGCACCTGATGAAGGGTGGCGAGGGGGATCCTGTAAACCCCCTGTTACATCATGCATCATGTAACAATTTTATGCGCCTCCTTAGAGGACTACTTATGTATGAATCTGCTCTTTATCATATAGACGCTTCCGGGATCTCCGAAATGAGGACTGTTACAATCCCAAGAGGAAATATCATACATCATTTAGATCAATTGATGGGTAAATTGAAAATAATATTCCCTGGTGTCAATGATGATGATCAAATAAAACGTATCATAATGGGTGATGATTATGATAAATTATCCACGTTTAAAGAACACGTGCAGTCTGACACGGTCAGGGAATTAGTTGGGTTTGGATTCTCACATTTGTTATTTGGAGGGATCGGGCATTTGATCGGTGCTAAATTGAATTGGAATGAGGGTGCTGGGACAGTTGGACCGATCCATGATACTTTTGTTAATATTGGGGAGTATCTGAAAACTAAATTTAGTAATCCCGTAGATACGGGATTAAGTCGTATAAGTAAAATTATAAATTACAGTGGGACTACCATCTCACTACCTTCACCTAAAAAATTCATAACTGATTGGAAAAATGACAATTTTTGTCCAGAATTTATTACCACTCATGTCACTTCTTTGGAAGATATTTACAGTGGTCAAGCAGACAGGTGGGAAAACTTACCAACATTCGACTTCCCCATATTTGAAACCGAAAGCAGGTCCTACACAGGAGAACAAACTTCAACGCAGAATCCAACATCCACCGACACCCGCACATTTGAAACCGAAAGAAAGTAGTCCTAACCAGCCCATAGGAGATTTAGTTTAAACTATAATCTCAATCTCGCACTCCCACAGATAGCGTTTGTCGCGTAGATCATACACGAGATCTTTGATTGCTTTGCCTTGGATCTCGTATCGGTGGAGAGAGTGGCTACTGGGAGGAAAGATGTAAGTGAGTTGCTCTACCTCGGTCAAGGGTTTGCTCTTATCTAGAGCGTGTAGGCACGGGATATCGCGAATGTATTCGTAGAGATGCTTGATGAGCGGGACCTCTGAGAACTCTGTGTGCCACGTCCAGCTTTCGCATCCCCTAAAATAGTAGATCGCCGTCCATACGATAGAATCGATATAGTCTTGGCTGACATCGGGACTCTTCGTGTAAACAGGCTTCACCTCGCATAGGAGCGGAAGATGCTCGCACATCTCCCGAGCCTTTTCAGGGTCTTGGCTTGATTTTTGGAATAGATCCATCGTGCTTTGCTTCACGATGGCTCCGGTCTCTTTGGGAAACGTGCGATACAACTCGCCATACTCTCGTATCACGCGTCCTCTCTGCTTTCGCCGGCTCTCGCGTATCTGGGTCAGCCGTCGGTCTTCGGTTTTCGCCAGCTCCGCTAAGAATTCCTTAAAGAAGGGTAGCTGGATGCAGGTGGGGAGTCGCGTGTCTATCAAGCGATAGTGCCCCATGTAGCGTTGCTGGAGTAGCTTGTAAGTCGCCAAGAGAGTTTCTAAGCCTCCGTATCGGAGGCTCAGCGAGGGGCAGTGGTTGATGAAATCGTTTCCTAGGAGAAAGCACATGAAGATGTAATCGTGGATCACGACGTCTTTGTCTATCCGAGAGATGATGCCGATGTCCTTGAGGATATGGAGCCGTAGCTCAGGGATGCTCAGGTAGATGTAAGGGCTCTCGGTATCTTCGATGTTGTAGGCGGTTCTCTCTCGCAACAGATATATATTGTTGATACCCGAGACCAAGCCCAGCATCACGAGATCCGCGTCCAGGCCGTAGATGACGGTCTTGCCTTGCACCGGATTTTGACGCAGATACTCTAGGATCTTGTGCTCGCCTTCCCCAGGCTCGGAGGAATCGCTCAGAATGATCTGAGGCTTGCCTTCATAGATATCCATCCACTCCCTGATGCGGAGGTTAAGTCGTCGCATAAACTCGGTGCCGGGGCTGATTGCGTTTGTGTCCCACGTCTTGGCCTCGTAAGCGCTCTTGTGTCGTCTCTCACGCTGTTGCTTCATTTTGGCTTTGGGACAGACACCGTCGATCGCGATATACACGAGGGTCTTCGCATCGGTGTAAGCGATGAGCGTCTCTATATAGTGAAGGATCGTATCAATCATCTGTGCCTCATCGGAGATACCCGTATCGGACACTGACTTACAGCACGGATGAATCAAACAATTCAGATCAAAGAAGAGGCTTTGAATATCGTGAAGAGGTTTCTTGACCAGGATATCATCCTGATACTGCGTGACTAATGTCTTGAAATATACGGGGATCCCCATCTTTGTCTAGTTTGCGAACGTTTCTTTATATCAACCTCAAATTTGATATAAGGATAGGTTGGATTACAACAACCATATAGAACCATGGATTACACACAGATGACCGAACCCAAGAAAAAGAAGGGGAAAAAGAAGCGAGTGAAGGAAAAGCCCGTCGCCGTGAGCTGGCACGAGTTTGGCAAGGAGGAGATGGTCGATGATAATCTACCGACCGCACCGAGTGAGGCACCACCACCTTATCAGCGAGCCATGGCTCCTCATAGAGAGGCATTTCAGGCACGTAGTGGATCGTGTGAACCTCCCAGACGGGTATCCGAAGCCGACGAAGCCACCGATTGGAGATCCACGATGGAACCAACCGCGAGACCTGTGGCGAGAGAGAGACCCGTGACCGCCCCATCATCTGAAAGAGCCTTGGATCAAGATTGGAGAATGGGATCCGAACCAATCGTGAAGCCTCCAGAGAAGCCTCGCGTTCCTCAAGAGGGTCCTCGCAATACGGAGTCCAACTGGAGGATGGGCTCACGTCCCACAAAGAAACCTACGAAGAACCCTACGAAGAAACCTGTGAAGCCCGTGGAGCCCAAGATACAGAGAGACTACAATCGTAGCTGGCGGAGGCTCAGCTAGTATTGTGTCGTGGTTTTCTGAATGTAGCTATACACCTTTTTTTCTTTGCTTTCGACAATATCCGTGAGTGACTTCAGGTAGATGTCTCTCTCGGTATCATCGGTCAGCGTTTCGCATAATCGTAGCAAGTCATATGCGACCTTGATCTCACTTTCGGTCCAGATATCGTGGAGCTCTTCGATGATTGGATTCTTGGAGTCGTCAGTTTCTGAATCATCCTCTATCAACCCGATATAGTGCTGGATCGTGTGATGGATCGTGGAGTTTTCTTCGTATACCCCTCTGAGTGTTTGTAACCCTTGAACACACAACTCATACAAGAAGGCGTAAAGAGGCTCATCCTTGGGATACCATCGCAAGGCTTGCGTCAGAGGGTTACAGATATTATGAAGATCTTCGCGGTTGTCTCCTCGCCAATTTCGGAGTAACCCTTGCATCGTGCTGGGAGAGTTGTATGAAATAGCGTTATCCGAGATGGATATCTTGGTTCCCTTTGGCTTATACTTGAGAAGAGAGATCTTGAGGACGGTTGAGAGAGGTTCTAGGATCAAGTTTTTCTTGCCCGTGGGATCGTTATAGTAGCGATACAGATAATAAGAAGTGACAATATTATTCATATATAAATTTGATTTAAAAATATTATCTCTAAATAACTACTACAATATGATTATCCCAGTTCGCTGTTTCACGTGTGGGGAGGTTCTCGCCGATAAGTGGGTTCCTTACATAAAGGCGATTCAGAACGACAAAAGCCAGTCAGATAGCGAGATGGTTCCGGAATCATCCGATTTGGAGCTATGTTACATCAACGTCAAAAATAAAGATCCCGAAAAGTCGGTAGAAGGGAAGATCCTCGACGAGATGAATCTTCACAAATACTGCTGTAGGAGAATGATGCTATCGAACGTTCACATAATTTCGTATTTATCGTGAAAATGTTGTCTATGAGTTAGTAAATGGCCTCACCCTCTCCGTTACCCCCTCCCCTTGAGAATCGCCCTCAGATTAATGCGACTGACATCCAGACAAGATTAGAGTTTTCAGAATATCGCAAAGAAGAAAGTATCAGCGGCAATTACAAGCGAGACCCTGTCTCTATCCTTGACAAATCTCTGTCTACGATTATTGACAACACTCTCAATTTTACGGTGAGATCCGTTGACGAGTATTATTCCAGGTATAGCGAAGCCGAGGCGATGGTTGGGGATTTTCGGAAAAACCGTGGATTTCTTGATAGTCTCAAGGTTCATATGTATGCTTCGGTGCTTTTTTTCAAGCACGAGGACAATATCGTGTATATAGGGATCCTGCTGATCGTGGTTTCGTTGATTATTTACTTTGTAAATATTTCCACTTCTTAGTATGAAACTCAACGGGGTTCCCTTATTCCATAAAAACAATCTCCCATTGCTCGTATTTATCGTCCTCACTCTCATGTATCTGGTGAAAAGCGACAAAACTATTTTATTGTTTGTGATCTTACCCTTGATTTACATCTTTCGCGAGCGTTTATCAAAATTGTATATACAAGAGGTATTTCCCGAAAAAAAAACGAAAATTGTTTCGGAGGGCGGTCTAAGGACCGTAAGATTATCCCTTTCACCAGGACTATCTCGAATCGTGTCCAAACTACGCCCGTATCGGAAATACAGCCCTCCTAACTATCGGAAAGGAAAGCAGTATCTCCATATGTTTAATTCAACTTTGAACGATCTTTCACGAACGCAAGTATACAACAGCAAGCAACTCTTCCACAATGCGGAGGAATACCTGAGGCAGGCTCTGAATCACTTTCAGGCGATTAGCTTTTCGGTGCCTGAACCTAATTACACGCGAGTCCTCAAATACAACGTTTCGGCATCCACCAAGGCGAGAAAACGAATCGGAGTCCTCTGTCAGCGGCTCCATGAATTGTGCTACCAGATATTGTACAACTATTCACACGAGTATGATCTAGAATTCAGAGAGAAGCCCACCATCTACAGCGGAGAAATTGCGTATTCAAGCGATAATGTAAAAGAAGGCAATCGATACTTGTCTAATGAGATATACTAAGTTTGGTTTTCACCTATATATTCGCGTGCTACCATATATGGAACATCTACGAATACCTCCCGAAAAAATGTATCGCAGATTCAAGAAGGGTCCTCGTTACCCCTTTGCCTTTGCGGATATTCTAAGACCGCACCTCAACGTTGATCCGTATATCGGATACCTAAGCTCTTTAGACGAGTATTGTCTCAAAAATATCTGGAATCACGTGGCCAAGAGCTGGCGTAAAGTTCGTCACTCTCTCTCGGATGACAAGGCTTTCCGAAAGAGTAAATATGGAAAACTAGAGATATTCACTCATCGGAGACTGACTACCGAAGAACTAGATGAGTGTTTCAAGGATTTTATCGGTTCCGACAAGTTTTTGGCTCTGTTTGTAATCAATGCGATCCAAGACTATCTGTATCCAGTCTAGCTGATATTCATCTTTCCTAAGATACTCTTGTTTTTTTTGAGAGGAGTCTTCCGATGGAGGTTGTACTCGTAGTTTTCAGAAGGCTTGCACTTCGCTTCGTAATCATATACCGAGTGATTGACTGGAAAGATTGGATCCAGCATGATATCGTTGGGGAAGGAGCCATTGTCAATCTGGCGATAATCGTCTATCGTCATGTCTCCGCCAAATTTAACAAGACGCAAGCGACTAGGATAGATGGGAACCCTCTGGTTTCGGGTATTCGAGACACGATTATAGTAGAGATTCAACAGCGCGTATTTTTCCCAGAGATCTTTGTTTCGGTATGTTTCAAACAGATAGCGACATCCGCATCCAAAGCAACAAAACGAGCCATACAGATAAAACACGCCGTCTTTGTAAGAAAGAGGTACCGACACATTTCTCTGAATCTCGTGAGTGCAGTTCCAGCAGTGAGAGGAAGGATTTGTATCGCATACATAGATGTTATCGTGAGAGTCGTATCCATCGATGGTGGTTGTGTCTCCTTTGTGAGGTTTAGAGCAGGGTATCGTCACAATCAGATTTTCGTTCTTGGGATTTACCTTAAAGTCTGCTTTCTTATTGGTGATAGTCTTGTTTTTCGGTTTTCTCCCTCTCTTTTTGGGAGGTGTGGCTTCCATTTGTTACTAGTGGTATAGTTTTCTTTAAGTTTAAAAGATACGTTTTTTATGATGGTTCAAACCATAATGTTTGGACTAACGATAGAAGGAACGAACATCCAGAATATCGTATTGATACTCTTGATCTTGGGTGTCGCGGTGTATGGATACCTTGAGATCAAGCGTCTCAAGGTGACGGTTGCCAACCTCGAGAAGATCGTGAATGGCGCCAAGGTCCCTTACACCCCCCCTATCAAAAATCAAGCGATTGGTCCCAATTTACCTCCACAAGAGATGGGATCATATCCGATTCAAGAGATGTTTAATAATATCCCTAACGATGTTCAGAAGTCTCCTAACAAGATACTCGTAACTACTGAACCCCAAGAATCAACACCCGATATAAAACAAGAAACCGATTTGTCAAATCTCATGTTGAGCGACGAAGAATACGACAGCTACGAACTTCAGTATAGCCACGATACAGACACTCCTGAAAAAGTCGCAATCGGTGAAAAAAATGAAGAAACAGAGGAAATCAAGGGAGTGGACCACGCCAGTATTTTAGATGAAACGATAGAACCTGATAAAGAACCTGGGAACTCCGATGCCGAAGATATCAAGATCATCCAAGCGGAGGTCTCTGATCCCGAATACTCGTCCAAGACAGTCTCAGAGCTCAAGGCGATCTTGACCGAGATGAACCAACCGGTCTCTGGTAACAAAACCAAGCTTATCAAGCGTATCCAGGAACATACGATTGTCAATAAAGTGTAATTATTTTCTAAAATATGCTATACCATGAGCAAAGTTACGGATAACGTAGAGCTAGATTTCCCCGCGAGGATGTCGGATGGACGCCAATTCACGGACTATCGCCAAAACTGCTTGATGAACAACCAGATCACGGGCAAAAAAGGTAGCTGGAACGATCGCTACTACCTGATCAACAACGCTGAGTCGGTCCACTCCCAGATGATGAGAGCTGTCGAGGAGACCACCAAGTGCACCAAGTGCTCCGATGATACCGTCTTACCCGTTCAGACTGTCATCAACTGCTCGCCCGTCGGCTGCAACTACCAGCTGAACGATGCGAAGGGTCTCGGTCAAGGACGCGACTTCAGATAAGTTTTATCACTAGTTTAACAATAAAGATAACAAAAAGGATATTCAGTATATACATCATTATGTACAAGATATCCCAGCCTGGCTGAACTTGCGTTTCCAGCTTGAGTAACCTAAAAATAACCCCTGATAAATAATTATCCCACGTTGCGCGATTTTCTGAGTGTGGGAAGGTCTGATAGCATAGGGGCTTGTAATACGCATACTTGTGATTCACCGCAAAATTATACCACAAATCGTGTCCCTTGAAATCGATAAGAACCTTAAGGGGGGTTTCCAAGCAGGGATTGTCTATAAACTCTCGGAGTATCTGTGATCTCCCCTCTCGTGAGAAAACCATAGAATGGGTTGTTCCCGAGTGAATAATCTTAGGATGCTTGGTGAATATATCTCTCTGTATAATATTGATAGACCCCAAGCTATACAAATGAAATGAACGATTCTTCCAAAAATCCACCACATCTGAGATTACCACCGGATCTCGTATCCGGTCATCAAACACATAATCATCTTCTAGTATCATCACATTTTCATAGCCCATCTTGTCTGCGTGCTTCATCGCATACACGTTGGCATCCATCAGATCGTAGTATGGTTTTTGATCGCACATCTTTTTTTCACATTTCTTGTAACCTGGATTTACGATAACATGGTAGTTTTTGCTTAGTTTATATGTGTGTATCTGAGAATACGCCTTTTCGGTTCTATCAGAGCCTTTCAACAACAAAATATAAACCGCATCGAGACCTTTGTCCAACAAACCCTTCTGAAACGTGAGGGTATCTACTTGATAGCATTGGTCATTCATATATTCATTCCTAGATTTATTGTTTCCAGCGATTTCCGCAATCCAAGCAGTTGATAAACTGCGTCATTGGTTCGTCTGCCGATCGTGTCTGAACCTCGTAGTAAGAGCATGAGCGCGAGCCACACCGATGGCACTTGAAGGCATCGGTCATCGCCTCAGGCTTCAACTCATACTTGAGCCGGTCTCTCTTCGCCCTCTTGTCAAAGATATCCTTCCAATTTTCTGGAAAGACCTCGTGTGCCTGCAGATTCACGAGTGTCTCCCAGTCAAACTCTTTGGCCAACACTTTTTTCTTGAAGTCCTGGTTTCCAACATAAGAGTCTGTCTTGAGGTTGGTGTAGAGAGAGCGTATCTTTCCCAGATACATCTCTTTAAAGACGGGATTTTCCCAGCGCTTGGCGATTTGTCGTTCAGAGCACACCGCGATCACGTGATTAAAGACACCCTTCTCGATATTCCGAGCGATGACCTCTCGTTGCAAGGCTTTGGTGAGGATCGCGACGGAGCGTGCCCGATTCTCATCGGTGTAGTTGGTGGTTTTCATTGGGATAGTGTTTTTTATATATCTTTAAATCTATCAAATTTCGTATGAGCTAGTGTCCGCTTCAAGCTCTGAGTCTTCGGTATCGGTTTCGGTTTCAAACTCATCTTCGCTTGTATTTTTGTCTTCAAATTCTACTTCTTCAACTTCAGATTCATCTCCCTCATAATCCTCATCTACTTCGGGTGTGTCGGGTTCGCTGTCGCTATCATCGCATTCATCAAATCCCCCGTGTACATAGCTGTAAAACTCGCTATACTCCCCCACATCCAAGTCAACGTATTCGCCCTCTTTCATCGCCAAAAATAAATCTCCAAACAACAGCTGACAGGATGATTCTTCAAGAAATGTGCTGTGTCCGGAGGGAGGGAGCTCATGCTTGTTTTCAAAGCCGGCATCTCCGTCAAACCATCCGTAGCATTCGATTGTGGAGCTGTTGTATGACCACGAATATAAGAAGCGTATCTCACCCTCTCCTTGACTCTTGGAGTTCTCGGTGAGAGAGTTTCCCAAGTTATCCGAAGGTACCTCAATCTCGTCCATAGATCCATCGCAAAACACCTGAACAACCTTCATAATGTGCTGTGAGTTCAGCTACTATTTTTTAAATGGTATTCTTTTCTAACCCAAGGTATACGATGACTACATCTTTTAAGAACGCCCACTCGCTTGACGATCGTATAAAAGAAGCTCAAAAGATGCTCACAAAGTATCCAGAGAGAATCCCGATTATTGTGGAGATGGCCGAGGGATGTCAGCTAAATCCCATCACCAAAAACAAGTATCTGGCGCCTCGCGATATGCCAATGAGCCAATTTGTGTTTACCATCCGAAAAAAGATTCAGCTGGAGTCTTCTCAAGCAATCTTTGTTCTGGTGAATAACCAGCTCGTAACAAGCAACGCGCAACTCTCAAAGATTTACGAGGATCACAGAGACGAGGACGGCTTTCTCTACATGGTCTACACTTCGGAAAACACGTTCGGCTAAGTGAAACAAGCCTTCCGGCTAAGTGAAACAAGCCTTCCGGCTAAGTGAAACAAGCCTT
>MDTG01150309.1_pt1 | contig 10828 bp, 6 predicted proteins | sample 811421 | NCBI WGS metagenome assembly MDTG01 (sample SAMN05326645, study PRJNA326480) | marine metagenome | isolation source: seawater | place: Pacific Ocean: South East | collected 2011 | reverse complement strand
TTATTATTTTCAACATCTACGTCTGCAGTTTCCCAACGAGGATCAACCGTTACAGATACCAAAGGCTTGTTCTTATCAGTAATAATAAGTTTTTGCACATGTTTGTGGTTGCGACGCCAGATTTCGGCAGGGATCATACGATCTTCTTTAGTACCATCTTCATAGGTAAGCTCAAGTAAAATTGGCATTACTAGGCCGCCTAAATTCGAAAATTCAAGCACGTAATAGTTTTTATCTTCTGCAACTGCGCGATCGAGTACTTTACGCTCCCATGGCTCTAAGCCTTTTAAAAATTTATTATACGAGTTGCGCTCTTTGTTAGTAACAGTGAAGCGGTCGTTTTCATCGTAGAAATCAGTTACGTCGGAGTTTTCTTCAACCCATAGCTTTTTAGCTTCAGCCTTATTGCGTTCCACAAATAGTGGCATAGGTTTAGCCGCTTCAATATCACGTAGGCGATTAAAATCTATATCAGGATTTTTAGTATCTAAACGTAATTGATAGACTTTATCGAGCGAGATATCAACATGATCAGTGCTATAGAACCAGCCACGCCAGAACCAATCTAAATCAACACCTGATGCTTCTTCCATGGTACGGAAAAAATCAGCAGGGGTAGGGCGCTTGTACTTCCAACGCTGGGCGTACTCTTTAAACGCAAAATCAAACAGCTCACGGCCTAAAATCACTTCACGCAAAATATTTAGTGCGGCCGCAGGTTTGGTATAAGCATTAGGCCCTAAACGCAGTACGCTATCTGACTGAGTCATTACCGGCACTTGATTTTCAGACTTCATGTAGGCAACAACGTCACGCGGTTCAACACCCCATGGAATAGTTGGATCCCATTCACGCCCAGCAACACCATCTAAAAAGCTGTTTAAACCTTCATCCATCCAAGTCCATTGGCGCTCATCAGAGTTCACCACCATAGGAAAATAAATATGACCAACCTCGTGGATCACCACGCCAATTAAAAAGCGCTTTTCAGCTTGTGAATAAGTACGCGAACCGTCATCCTGTAACTCAGTTCGTGGGCCATTAAATGTGATCATTGGGTATTCCATACCGCCTACTGGACCATTGACTGACTGCGCAACAGGGTATGGATAATCAAATGAAAAGCGCGAATAAACTTCCATTGTATGTACGATTGCTTCGGTCGAATACTTCTTCCATAGATCGCCACCTTCTTTAGGGAAAAATGACATAGCCATCACTAATGGCTGATCATTACCTCCTTGTTGGTAACCTTTTGCATCCCACATAAATTTACGCGACGACGCCCATGCAAAGTCACGCACATTTTCCGCTTTAAAGTGCCATGTTTTGGTCTTGTCTGTGCCTTCTTTTTCATTTTCTAAGGCTTCATCTTCAGTAACGATAAATACTGGACGCTTTGTATTTTTGGCTTGTTCTAAACGGTTTCGCTGAGTACGGGTCAGCACGCTACTAGCATTATCAAGCTTACCCGTTGCTGAGACGATATGATCGGCAGGAACAGTGATCTCAACATCATAATCACCAAATTCTAGCGTAAACTCACCACTGCCTAAAAAGGCTTTATTAGTCCATGCTTCGTAATCTGTATAAGCAGCTAAACGTGGAAACCATTGAGCAAGTAAGAATATATCGTTGCCATCTTTTTCAAAATGCTCGTAACCAGAGCGAGCGCCAACGGCATCTTCTTCAACGATGTTAAAAGCAAAGTCCATGCTGAATTCGGTGTCTTTTCCTGGTTTCAGTGGTTCATTTAAATCAATACGCATTAGTGTATCAACAACTGTGACTTTTAATTCTTTACCGTTATCATCTTTAACATTAGCAATTGTAAAGCCAAGTTCATTGTCACTCATAAATTGTTGACGACGTAACTGACTTAAACTTAATTTAGTTGCTTTTGGTTGTGGATCTCCCTGTAGGGCAGAGCCGTTAAATGTAGCAGTACGTTCTGCAATAGAGTCGCTTTTAAAAATATTTTGATCGAGTTGCAACCATAAATACTTGAGTGTGTGCGGTGAATTATTTTTATACTCTATGGTTTGACTTGCTGTTAAGCGACGTGCATTTTCATCAAGCTTTACATCGATGTCGTAATTAACATGCTGCTGCCAATATTTTTCACCAGGCTCACCTGCTGCACTACGATAAACATTCGGTGTAGGCAGCACTTCATCAAGTTGGCGAAACTTATCAACATAACTGCCTTTTGTTTGCTCAACTGCAGAAGCCATGACAGTACTTGAGAGAGCTAACGGTAAAAATATAGCCCCTAAAGTTACAACTGCTTTTTTCATAATTAATCCTGTTAATTTTTCGTAAGCATACTTTGTCAAAATAGTCAGATATATTCAATAAAATAGCGATAAACCGCCGCATTTATAGGGTAAAAAATAACTTATTCTTAAATACTGATGATTAACAACAAGGCAATTATTGTAAAGGGGGTTTACAGCAACTTTTGTACGAAATTCAGGCTTAATTAATGCAAGTCAATTACAGTTAGCTTTACAGTTTGTAAACACGTTAACCTAAACGATGAGTAGTAAACCCTCTTACCATAGTATTGAATAAGCTAGCTGACAGCTTGCAGGGGTAACCAATGAAATTTTACATTGTAAAAAAAGATAATAGTGTTGCGGCAATTCCAGCTCAGACTGAGCAACTAAATGAATATCAAAAGCGGGGCTTCGAGTTTGTTGAAGTCGTTGCGGCTTGCGATAAAAACGACGCACTCGCTCGCTTTCCAAAACATAGTAAAAAACGTAAAAAGTGGCTTGTTTTATGCAGTAGTTTGGTGGTTATAAGCATAACTTTTAGCTTAATTTCGGCTATTTTTGTATTAATGGCTAAATAATGAATTCTTTAGTTGACCTTTATAGTCATTTGTATTTAAAATCGCCCACTTTTTTGATTTGAGGGGGTTAAAAGCATCGCTTTTCTCCTCAAAAGTGTTTCAACATACTAGTAAAATGCGGTGGGCATATGGATTTTTATATCCTAAAAAAACAACAAGAAGTAATTGCAATTCCAGCAGATGAACAAAGTTGTAAACAGTATTTAGATTCAGGTTATTTTTATATTGATAAAGTAGCTGCCTGTAACGAAACGAATGCGTTAAAAGTACTGCAGGCCAAACAAACCAAAGCACTCAAAGTACCATTAGTGCTGGCATTGTTAGCTTTACCCATGGTGATCTTTGCTTGGTATAACCTAACAAGTTAAAGATTAAGCTTGTGCCCTTGCATCTTAATTTAGCTTGGGTATATTGACGCTCTTAACTGTTTTTTAAGAGCGTGACATGAAAGTCTTACATACCTCAGATTGGCATTTAGGCCAACAATTTTACGAACACAATCGCTGCCAAGAGCATCAGGTGTTTTTCAGTTGGCTGATAGACACGCTCGTCACACAACAAATAGATCTGCTGTTAGTCGCTGGTGATATTTATCACACAGCTACCCCACCTGCTAGCAGTGAAAATCAACTCTACCAATTTATAAAAGATGCCAAAAAACACTGCCCTGCATTACAAATAGTGCTTATTGCCGGTAATCATGATTCTGCAAATCGCATAATGGCCGCCCAGCCGCTGCTTGCTCAGTTTGATACTCAGGTCGTAGGCCGTTTTGATGCGAATAATCCAGCAGATGTGGTACTGCGTTTAAATAGCAACTCTGTAACAGCTCATATCGTTGCAATGCCATTTTTACGTGCCAGTGATGTTAGTTCACTTAGTCACACTGAAAACGGTCACGATTACGCTCAAGGCATAGCTAAGGCGTACCAGCTAAGTATTGATCATGCGCTCATTGATAAGCCTGCAACAACGCCGCTGATAGTGATGGGGCACTTACATGCCAAGGGCGGCGATATCTCCAGTGATTCTGAGCGAAATTTGATAATTGGCGGAGAAGAATCAGTCACAGCAAACGTGTTTAGCAATCATGCTGATTACGTTGCGCTGGGCCACTTGCATAAAGCGCAAATAGTCGCAAAGTCCGAGACAATCCGCTATAGCGGTACACCAATACCGATGTCGTTTTCAGAGCGTAACTATAAACACCAAGTATGTGTTGCTGAGTTTACAACCACCACTGATGATACGATTGCAGTGACTGTAAACCCCCTTTACATTCCTCGCCCAACAGAAGTGATTCTATTACCTGAAGGTGAGTGCGTACCTCTTGAACAATTATGCCAACAACTATCGAGCCTAGACCTAAGCCAATATAGCCAAGCTCCGTATTTAAGAGTAAAGCTCAGTGCAGGGGATACCGATACAACTTTTCGAGAGCAAATTGAAAAAGCACTAGAGAACAAAGAAGTGCGCTTTTGCGGCATAGAACGCGTTCGTCAGCAAAATAAAGAGCAGCGTTTAACTGTCTTTGAAGATTTAAGCCAAGTCGAAATGCTCAACCCGCAAATGTTATTAGAGCAAGCGTTTGCCAATAACAAAGACATGGCGGGGGAAGCTGTCCCGGATGAGCTAAAAGCCCTTTTAAACGATGTAATAAGCGAACTTGCGGAGCAAGAACAACTATGAAAATAACCGCAGTACGCATCCATAACTTAGCCTCAATTGTTGACGCCGAAATCGACTTTACCAAAGCACCGTTAAGGGATGCTGGTTTATTTGCCATAACAGGCGACACCGGTGCAGGAAAAAGCACTTTTTTAGATGCGATTTGCTTAGCCCTTTATACCAAAACAGCTCGATTAAGAGGTGATAAAGGTAACTTAATAGATTTTAATGGCGACAGTATAAAGTTAAATGATCCACGTAACTTATTACGTAAGGGTAAATGGGAAGGTTTTGCCGAGGTCGATTTTTTAGGCCAAGATAAACAGCTCTATCGCGCGCGCTATACCATTCAAAGAACTCATAAAAAAATAACCGGCAAGTTAAAAGTAGCTGAGCACAGCCTCTATACTTTGCCAGACGAAACGCTAATAGCTGATAAAAGCAACACCATAAAAGAAGTCGAAAGTAAAATAGGGCTCAACTTTGAACAATTCTCGCGGGCGGTATTATTAGCGCAACATGAGTTTGCGGCATTTTTAAAGGCCACGGGTGATGAACGAGCCCAGCTTTTAGAATGCTTAACTGGCACAGATAAATTTAGCTTGATTGGTAAACGTATTTTTGAGCGCCATAAAGAACAGCTAAATAAACTCGAATTGCTCAAAGCCAGTTTAGCCAGTTATACCTTACTCACTGACGAAGAACTTGCCGCGAAAACTCAACTACTTGATGATTTAAAACAGCAAATTGAAGATACTACAAAAACCTTAGCTGGCATCGAGCAGGGTATAAACTGGTATAAGCAAGCCAATAGTTTAGAGCAAGCACTGAATCTAGCACAACAAAATCAACAACAAGCCAGTACAGCGCTTAAAGCCATTGCAACACAAAGTGAACAGGCTAAACAAGCGCAAAGTGCACTGGAAATTAAAGACAATCGCAATCGCTTTAAAAGCTTAACGGCGCAAAATAATGAACTAAATACCAAGGTAAATGATTTAAAGAGTATTGATCACGCGGCACTCATTACTGATCTTGCCAGCGCACTTGAAAAGCACAACGAGAGCTTGCAAACGGCGAAAAAACAACAAAAAAGCGCAGAACCAATCATTGCTAAAGCACGTGAGCTCGACAATCAACTTGCGATGCAAACACAAACAATAACCAGCATTACAAGGCAAAATGAAAAAGAGCAAAAACAACTTACTCATTTACAGCAGCAATTTAAACAAAGCCAAGCAAGTCATCAACAAGCAAAAAAACATTCCGAGCAACACCAGCAATGGCTAAACCAGCATAGTCAACTTAAGCAACTAGCGAGTGATTGGAATTACTATCAGCATAGCTTCAATCAGTTTTTGCACGCTAAGCAGCAATTTGCAACAACGACTGAACAAAGTACACAGTTAGCAGCTGAGCTTATACGGCAAAACGAGCAGCTGGAAACACAAACTAAAAAACTGACGCTAAGCGAACAAACACTTTTAAGCGAACAACAAAAGCTTGATCAACTCAACAAGCAACACGGCCAATTTAATATTGAGCAATGTGATGCCAAACTTAAAAGTATCGATTACTTAAAAGAGCAACGCGAACGTTACAAACAGTTTAATCAAGAGCTAAAGCAAAGCACGCAACAACAAAGTGTTATTGCAAGCAAACTAAGTCAGGGCGAGCAAACACAAACAACGCTAACCCAGAACCTAGTAACGCGAGAACAAACGCTTAAACACAGTGAATACGCACTAAATCAAGCTCGCTTGCGTGCCAGCGAAAGTGTCGAACATTTACGTGCTCAACTTACGCCAAATGAACCTTGTGTGGTATGTGGAGCAACCGAACACCCATTCGCAGATCAGCAATTAACTAACTTGATCGCTGCTTTTGAAAATGACTATAAAACTGCAAAACAGCACTACGAAAATGCCCTAGCAGAGCTTCACTCGCATCAAACTCAGCATGCTGTGCTCGTTGCTGAACACACACAACACAGCCAAGCGGTACAGACTGCACAGACTAAACAGCTTGAAATAAAACATACCATGCAAGCGGCCCGCACTGAACTTAATGACTTAACCTCAGAGCAATTGGAGGCCAGTTACATTGCGCTCAATGAACAAAAAACACAGTATTATGCAACACAAAAGCAACAGCGCAACTTGCAAGAGCAAGTAAACCAACTGCAAAGTATCTTTAAAAATGAGCAGCAAGCTCAACAACAGTTACATACACGCCACCTTGAACTAAGCAATCAACAAAGCCAGCTCAATAGCAAGCTAAGTGAGCTAAGCACACAAATTAATGAGCTAACCGCGACCCTTGGTTCACAATTTCAAGAGGCTCAATTTTGGCAACAACTGCAAAATAATACGCTTGATTTAACTGAGTTAAACCAGCAAGTTGAGCAATATCAGCACAACCAAGAGCAGCTTGAGCAAGCGCAAAAACAACTCGATAGCGCTGACCAACAGATGCAGCAGTTTACACCGCTGATCAGTGATACAGAGCAAATCTTAAAAAACCTAAAAGATGATTTAGCCAAAGCACAGCAACAACATAGCAGCTCGCAAAGTGAGCGCTTAGCGCTATTTAACAATGAACACATTAGTGCTGACGACTACCAAACGAAGCTAGCTGCTCAACAAGAGCAATGCCAAGCACAGCTTCAGCACAGCCAAAAAGCGCACGATAACGCGATAAAACAACGCGACGAGCACGCGATAACGCTGCAAGGCCTCGAGCAACGGTTACTTGAAAATTCGCAAGAACAAGCCGACCTCGATACTCGCTATAATCAATGGTTTGCTGAATTTAAAAGCCGCTACAGCGATGCAAACCACGAACAGGTCACAATTTTACTAACACTAAGTAGCGATGAAATTAAAACGCATTTAAAGCAACATGAACAATTAGCGCAAGCTTTAATAGATGAAAATGCCGCGTTAAAGCAACACAAACACGCTTACTTACAGCATCAAAACAGCGACAAACCTAAGCAAAGCCATGCTGAGCTTATTCAACAGTTAGCCAATTTAAACGATCAGCAAGCTGCGCAGCACAAAGCACAGCTTGCAACCAATACTGTAATTGAACAGCACAATCAAAACCGTCAGGCGCTGCAAGGCAAGCAAACTGAATTGGCAACCGTGCAAAAACACGTCGAGCAATGGCATGTACTTAATAAAGTCTTGGGTGATGCAACGGGTAAAACCATGCGTAACTTAGCACAAACGCAAACGCTGAAAATATTATTACACTATGCAAACAGCCACTTACGAACGTTAAACAAACGCTATGAACTTACAGCTATTGAGCAAACCTTGGATATCGCCATTGTTGATAAGGACATGGCCGATGAGCAACGTTCAGTTAATACCTTATCCGGCGGCGAGTCGTTTTTAGTCTCGTTGGCACTTGCGCTGGGCCTTGCATCTTTGTCATCCAATAAAGTAAGTATTAACTCTTTGTTTATTGACGAAGGCTTTGGTACGTTAGACAGTGAAACATTAAGCATTGCCATGGATGCACTTGATTCATTACAAGCGCAGGGGCGCAAAGTGGGCGTGATCTCCCATGTATCTCAAATGACAGAACGGGTTGCTACCCAAGTTCATGTCGCCAAGAAACCTGGTGGCTATTCGACTGTTACAATTATTTAAGGAATAGTAATGCCAACATTTACACAAGACGAAGCAACGCAGTATGATTCTCGCATTCCTCGTTTAGTACCGGGGTATGAATTACTGCACAACAGTACCGCAGCGCAACTACAAGCAACGCTCGGCGATGAAGCACATATTTTGGTAATAGGCGCCGGTACCGGTAAAGAAGTCGCCCTCCTTGCTGCCTTGCAGCCTAAATGGCATTTTACTGCACAAGATACCTCACAAGACATGCTCGATATCGCAAAGCAACGATTTGTTGAGCTTGGGATCAGTGAGCGGGTTACTTTACACTTAGGCTCGCCATCCGAACTTAAACAACAAGCGGATGCCGCATTATGCTTATTAGTGATGCACTTTGTGGCAGATAACGGCGATAAAAAAGCCATGTTGCAAGCAATTAGCGCACAGCTAAAAGCACATGGGCAATTATATTTAGCCGATTTAATGCGTCCAGAAACACTTTTTGAGCGTGATGCCCAATTGATACTCAGCAAACAATTAGGCTTAACTGAAACAGGGGTAGAGCGCATGCAGCATAATTTTGAGCATGAGTTTTTCCCACTTGATAGAATTCGTCTTGCCGACTTACTCGATGAAACAGGCTTCAATAGTGGCAAGTTGTATTTTAAAACACTTGGTTTTAGTGGTTATGTGGCACAAAAACGCTAAACGTAAACTAATAATTTACCTTTCACAATGCTGTATTACTTCCTAGACATGCATTAAAGCATTTTTAAAACCGTTAACCCAACGCTGGTTAACGGTTTTAATATTGACACTTTATTTTTCAATATCTTACCCTAACCAAATAGACTCGTATTAGGTCTAATAAAACCACCATTACTTGGGATTGTGTATCATCCCACTAACAACAATGTACTGACACACTTAGAATCAATAATAATTTTTTCATGTGCTTTTAAGCCAAATATAAGCTTTTAACGGTTACCGTCTTATTTGGTTGTACCTATAAAGTTTGCAATAACAAAAAATAATGGTAGGCTGTAAGTTCATCTTTTACAGGACGTAACTAATGAAAAAATGGATTTTTATATTAATCTCCCTCAGTTTCAGCCCGCTATGTACTGCATCCGCTGTTTACTCCCCTTTGACACAACCGCAATTAGAACAACCTGACACAACACTATTAACTCGACTAGCTGATTTTTGTAATCGCAGAGAAAACATCACAACATCAACCGATAAAGACAGCTTCGCGAATATAATTGAATCACCAATAACAGCTGGTTTTTATCTACACTCATATAACAACACGGCAAAACAGACTGCATGGCGCAATTTTTATGAGTTGCCAGCGCGCTGTAAAACTAAAGAAAACGCCACCATTAATGCACTTTGGTGTACGGAGCATCAGCGAAAAAAACGCCAACAGTTTGAGTTACAATGGCAAACAGCGGGCAACTTACAACGTGCCGAAGTACAACCTAATGATCATGTCTATGAAATCATCCTACCCAGAAAAGGCATGCAATCGATTAGTTTAGCTACTCAAAACGTAAAATCACTCCCCCAAACAAGCTTATTACAACATGCTTCTTCATTAATGGGGATTGTCTGTATTTGTTTGTTTATTACCGTTGTGATTTTATTTTTTAGTTGGCGACATGCTAAAAGGGTGAAGCGGTTCGTAATCTTAACTCATACAAATAAAGTAATTTATAGCAGCAAGTAACAGCCCAGAGCAGGCTGCTACTAAACGAAATAGTCTGAGCTTTGGAGAATAAACAACCCCCAGCGACAATTAATAAATTAATCGTCGGTTTTTAACTGTTTTGCACGCTCTTGTGCTGCAATTAATTTGGCTGATTTTGGCACTGTTTTTTTCGGGACAATCGTCGGCTTTTCTTTTGAATTTGGATCCCAAGTAGGGTCGAGTGATAAATTAGCAAATGGATTAGCTTTTCGCTGATTTGGATCTGCTACAGATGCGCCAGATATATCATCTCTTTCATCTTGCTCTGATACACTATGCTGCTCTGCTGCTAATTCATCGTTTAATGCAGCAAGCGCCTGTGCTATTTCATCATCACTGTCAGTTACCGTTAAAGTATCAGCTTGTGGTTGAACATCCACGGTCGTTGATAGCTCAACTTCCCTCATTTGCGAAAGGCCTGATGTGAGCACTTGGCCACTACTATTAACAGCATCCGAATGGACAATTTCATTTGCTACTTCATTCGTTGCGCAATGAATAACGTTTTCATCATCCATTTTAGGTAATTGCTCAGCTTCGCTATCGAGCTCTGTTGTGGTCGTTTGGTGTGGTTCTAAATTAGTTTCAAGATCAGCTTCAACATTTATCGTCGCAGACTTTATGACATCTTTAGGTTGTTGTGGTTTCTGACCTGGTAATGGCGCATCAGGATCAAACATACGCACTTCAGGCTCTTTAAAATCATGCTCATTTTTAAAAAGCCGCTGCGTTAGCTCAACTTTTACGTTCACATCGTCTGAATTTATCATTTCAGTTTGTGGAGTTGCAATCACTACTTGCTCTGCTATAACCGCTTTTTTTGGCGCAACCGTGGATTCGCTTGCTACGGGCTCAGCTTTTGCGGGGGTTAATTTTGATACAGCGGCTTCTGTACTTGAAGCCTCATCAGTTGCAGGAATTAGC
>MDTG01355722.1_pt1 | contig 10830 bp, 8 predicted proteins | sample 811421 | NCBI WGS metagenome assembly MDTG01 (sample SAMN05326645, study PRJNA326480) | marine metagenome | isolation source: seawater | place: Pacific Ocean: South East | collected 2011 | reverse complement strand
TTCGAACCCACGATGGGCTCGCACCCATGCCGGTTTTCAAGACCGGTGCATTCAACCGCTCTGCCACCTCTCCGTAGCGCAAGTGCTAAAGGAAAACGAGGGTGCCTGTCAACATGATAAGAACGGAGGTTTCGTCATTTTATTTATTGTACCTTTTTCGTAGGCAAGTTTGTGATTGTAGGCGGAGCAGATTGTCATATGATGCAAGTGATTAATGCAGTTGGGAATACCGCAGTAAGTCACTGCTATGGATTGGTTAGATTGGCTCTTCAGCCATCAAAAGCGTTTTTATAATGTTTGGAGCATGTGGAATGATTCCGGCAGTCTTGTCCGCAAATGTGTTTGTTTGTCTAGTCGGGTGCCATTTTTCAATGGCTCGATCCGTGTTGCCCGTGTTGGTCTCATTTTGCCTGCTTTACAGCGGGACGGCAGCCTTTGCGCAATCATCCGGAAAATCGGGTTTTAAAAAGGTAGCTGTGGCTAGGGTGACATCACAAACGATCGCTGATTTTTCTGAATTGCAAGGACGTCTTTTAGCCGGTGCGACTGAGTCTGTGACCGCGGTTATAAATGCTGAAATTGAAATTTTGAACTTACAGCTTGGTGACGTCGTTTCAAAAGGCCAACGCATCGCCAAGCAGGACTCGGCAAAGCTAGTTTTGAACCGGCTTCTGCTTCAGACCCAACTCACCGAAACAAATTTAAAATTTGAGGATATGACGGCCGAGATTGAGAGTGAAAGCGCATTGATCCAGATTGCTGAACAGCAGGCGGCTTTGCTTGAGCGCAAAGCAAGGCGCGCCAACGATTTAGTGGCCAATAATGCCTTGCCGATCGATGCAGCTGAGACGGCACTTAGCACTAGCCTTGCAGCCATGCAAAATTTATTGGTGCAAAAAAGTGCTCTAGCTCGGAAAAAAGCGCAATTAGCCATTACCGCCGTGGCAAAGGATCGCTTAAGCGCCCAAATCAAACAGCTGGATGCGGACATTGACGCGACAACGCTGCGGTCACGGTCAAATGGTCAGATTATTGACCTTTTCCGAGATAAGCGGGGGTTTGCACGACAGGGCGATGTGATTGCTCGCATTCTTGATCCGTCAATTTTTGAAGTCGAGGTTGAAGTGCCGGTAAATCAATTGGCATTTTTACAGGATGTCAACACCGTCAACGGAACAACACTTGATGGCTATAATCTTGACTTGGCTGTTCGTGTAATTTTGCCAGTTCAAAACACCCGTACAAGTACCCGAATTGCGCGTTTGCGGTTGGAAACACCACCAGCCGGTGCGATGTTGGCAAATAACGCGGTTGTGACTGTGCAGGCACCAATCACTAGCCCGTCTCCTGCGGTCATCGTGCCAAAAGATGCAGTGATTCCTGTTCCAGGTGGACACATTGTTTATTTAGCGGTTGATGAACGTGCAAAGCGACAGCCCATTAAACTTGGCGCGGCGGTGGCATCTGGCTTTATTGTCCAATCTGGCCTTGCAGAGGGTGCCGTTGTTGTTACTCGCGGCAATGAACAGTTATCCGATGGCACAACCATTGAATATGACGTTGATAAGGGTGAGGCAGTGACAAAGGCTGGTGGCTGATGGGACGGCTGATCAAACTTGCCATTGAGCGACCTATTGCTGTTATGGCGATGATATTAATGACAATTGTGTTTGGCGCGGTGGCGCTGCAAACCATTCCCATCCAGATGAGTCCCGACATAGAAAAGCCGGTGCTTGATGTGCGGGTAAGGTGGAATGGCGCGTCGCCAATTGACGTTGACCGCGAGATTGTAGGCCGATTGGAACGCGAATTGGCGTCTTTAAACGGCGTTGAGGAATTTGTGTCACGATCCAGCCGCGGCTATGGGCAAGTGACGCTGACCTATAGTGTTAACCAAGACATGGATAAAGCTCTGGTCATGCTGCTGAACAAATTATCAGCAGTAAATGGCCTCCCTGTTGATGCAGATACGCCGTTTGTTAGGACTTCAAATTCAGAGGATAGCCCAATTGCGCGCCTGGCCCTTGTTGCAAAAGATGGTTTTGACGTGAACCTTGAGGTGCTTGGTCAATATTTTGATACCAATATTGTTGAGCCGCTCAGCCGTATAGACGGTATTTCGGAAGTTGAATATCGTGGTGGTGGTGAATACGAAATGCGGGTGATAATCGACCCAGATAAATTAGTACAATACCAATTGACTTTATCAGAGGTAATGGACGCGATGCGCAGCTCGTCATCAATGATGAGTGTTGGCATAGTCACCGAAGGAAAACGTTCATATGCCGTACGCACGGAAGCTGTAAATTACACGCCAGAAACGGCTGGACGAATTGTGTTGCGTACAGACCTTTCACCGACTGGTATGATTATTCCCTTGCTGTTAAAAGATGTGGCAACAATCGAGTTTAGAGTGCAGCAAAGGACGAGTTTTAGGCGTTTGAATGGAAAGCCAGCGATCATCCTTAACGCAATTCGTGATCAAGGCAGTAACGTTGTGGCTACTATGGTCAAGTTGCGTGCGGCCGCAGATAGCCTAAATGAAAGTAAGTTAAATGCCCGCGGGTTGCAACTCCAAGTAGTTTATGATGAGACCAAGTATATTGCTTCGGCAATTGACCTAGTTCAGCAAAATATATGGATTGGTGGGATTCTTGCGCTATTTATTTTGTTTCTATTTTTTCGGAATTTAATGCTAACAATCATTGTTTTCGCCGCCGTTCCGGTTTCGGTGATTGGCACATTTGTGGCTATTGCTGGTTTTGGACTGTCGATAAATGTAATTTCGCTTGCGGGATTGGCGTTTGCGGTTGGCATGGTGGTCGATGCATCAATTGTATCGCTGGAAAATATTTTCAGGCTACGACAAAAAGGTATTGACGCCCCGCGTGCGGCTTATAATGGCGCGCGGCAAGTATGTGCCCCTATTTTAGGGTCGGCCCTCACAACAGTCATTGTATTTGTGCCTGTATTGATGCTTGATCTGCCGGTAGGGCAGTTGTTTAGGGATATTGGCATTGCGATTTCAGTTTCTGTTATGATCTCTGTGGTGGTGTCTATAACCGTTATCCCGACGTTGGCAGCACGGTTTATGGCCGGGGCGCCAGACCGCTACACAAAATTGCGCCCCATCGCTATAGTTGATCGGCCAGCAATCTATTTCGCCAGTCAGATTTTACGCTATGCTCAATTTGCGATCGGTTATCCGCGCCGCGGTCTTACTGTTGTTGCAGCAATTTTGGTGATGGTCTGTATTTTTTGCGCGCTCTTTATGCCGAGGCTTGATTATCTACCTGATGGAAACGCCAATTTTGCATTTGGTCGGATCAGCGTACCAGCTGGTTATTCAATCGATGAAACCTTGCGGATTGCTGAGCGTATGGAAAACGCCGCGCGACCGTTGTGGGAAGGCGGAACAGAACCGGGTGGGCCGCCAGCAATTGAACGGTTTTTCTTTGTCGCCTATTCAGGTGGCGCCTTTGCCGGGGCGGCGGCAAAAGATCCATCTCGCGTAAATGAGTTGCAAATGTTGCTGGCTCGGCCCGTTTTTGCTGAACCAGGCGCACGTGCGTTTGTCCAACAAGCGACTCTTTTTGGGCGATCAGTCGGTGGGTCAAGATCTATCCGTGTTGATATTGTCGGGCCAACCCGCGGCGACATTCTACCAGTTGCCATGCAGGTTAATGCGGCGCTTGAGGCACGGTTTTCACATCATGATGGCAACCAGATACGCGCACTTCCATCGTTAGATTTGGGGGCCGCACAAATTCTCATTAGCCCTAATTTGACAGCCCTGGCCCGTGCTGGTGTTTCGGTACGCGAATTATCCGCCGCGGTAGATGTATTTAATGATGGCGCTAATTTGATACAGGTGCCGATTGATGGCCAATTTGTTGATATGGTGCTGTCAGGATCAAACGCCGAAAACCTAACAGCAGGCGAATTAAAGGATATTCCAATTGTAACACGCACCGGTCTGGTGTTGCGACTGCATCAACTGGCACAAATCGATGTTGTGAATGCGCCAGAGCAGGTGCGCCGAATTGGTGGGCGCCAATCAATTTCGCTTCAATTAAGACCAAAAGATACACTCGCTCTGGAAGAAGTGGTGGCGATTATTGATAATGAAATTTTGCCAGATATCCGCAGCGAAGCGCTACAGCAGGGCGTGTCTATAAAGCTGGAAGGCGCTGCCAGCGCGCTGGGTCAGACATGGCGGGCGATGCAGGGAAACGTGATTACAGCAATTTTGGTTATTTTTTTACTATTGGTCATTTTGCTTCGCAGTTTCGTCCTGCCCTTTATCATCTTATTGACAATCCCGGTTGCGGGGGCAGGTGGGATCGCTGGGCTTGCCGTTCTCAACATATTTATCCAACAGCAATTGGATATGTTGACGATGCTGGGATTTGTTATTTTGACCGGTGTGGTGGTAAACAATGCCATTTTGATGATTGAGCAAACCATGCTGCATCTTCGTGATGAGGGACTAACGCAAAATGAGGCCATAATTGAAGCAACGCGTAACCGTATCCGTCCTATTTTCATGTCAACGCTGACATCGCTATTCGGATTGGTGCCGCTGGTGATATTTCCGGGGGCAGGATCTGAATTATATAGGGGCATTGGTGTGGTCGTGTTCGGCGGTCTGGGCCTGTCGATGATAGCAACCCTTATCATTGTACCACCATTATTGGCTGTCGCGCTAAATAGCCGTTTTGGAGGACGTCTTCAGCAAAATACCTCGCTCTCTGGAGCACTTTGATTGGGTGCTAACCCGATATTTTGAAAATCATCAAATATAACCGCTGAAAATAGTCGTTTTGGTGATTTTGGCAGTTGCCCCAAACCAGACATCCGCTTTACCATGTTGAGGCTCGTAATTGGTTGACCAATATTCTTTTTAAATGGCTTGAAAACAAATTCGTTTCATGAGGGGATTTTGATGGTGCGACTTTCTATGTTCATAACGGCAACGCTCATATCGATAGCTGTTATTCCAATGGTTGCACAGGCAGAAAATTTTCAAACATGGTTGGCTGATTTGCGTCTAGATGCTCAAAAGCGGGGAGTATCTGATGCAATTTTTGACGCGGCTCTTGGCGATGCCAGGCCAATTAAAAGGGTCATTGAGCTTGATCGTAGTCAGCCTGAATTTACCCTTACATTAAATGAATATTTGAATAAAATCGTATCAAAAACACGTGCGCAAAAAGCTGCACAAAAGCTAATTGAACATGATAAAATTCTGACAGAAATTTCTGAAAAATATGGTGTTCAAAAGCGATTCATTGTTACGTTTTGGGGTGTTGAAACAAATTTTGGGCAATATTTAGGTTCATTTAATGTGCCGCATGCGCTGGCAACTTTGGCGCATGATGGGCGGCGCAGTGCTTATTTTCGCAAGGAATTGTTTAATGCTCTGCAGATTTTGCAAGAGGGGCATATTACCCCATCGAATATGAAAGGTTCATGGGCGGGGGCTATGGGGCAGAGCCAATTTATGCCGTCTAGCTTTTTATCATATGCCGTTGATTGGGACGGTGATGGTAAACGTGATATCTGGGATACCAAGCCAGATGTTTTTGCTTCAACTGCGTATTATCTTAAAAAGGCTGGATGGAATGATAAGTTGACATGGGGACGGCGTGTTTTATTGCCGGATAATTTCACTATGGATGGCAATGATGCCATGACGCTCGCTGACAAAAAAATACGAAAAAATTTGCAGCTTTGGGCCGCGGCAGGTGTTCGGTCTGCAGATGGCAGTCCGCTTCCTAACGCAGATCCTGTCGCGAGATTGATCATGCCATCAGATGATGAAGGGCCGGCATTCCTCGTTTATAGCAATTTTGACTCAATACTGGACTGGAATCGGTCAAATTACTACGCGCTAGCGATTGGGCATTTATCGGACATGCTGAAATAAAGGTTGTAGTATGATTACATTACAACATGGCATTAGGGCTCTAGCCGTGGCGTTTGTACTACTGCTGATGCATGGTTGCGCTTCAGTGGAACTTGCGGTTGATCTTTACAAAAAACAAAAACGCGACCCGGCAAAAAGTGCCGTTGTGGCGTCGCCGCATTATAAGATTGGCAAACCTTACCAGGTGGGTGGTATTTGGTATTATCCAGAACGCGACTTGACCTATGATGAGACCGGTATCGGGTCTTGGTATGGTGATGAATTTGCTGGAAAACTTACGGCCAATAGTGAAATTTTCGATCCTGAGTTGGTCACGGCGGCACATAAAACCTTGCCGATGCCCAGCGTTGTTCGGATAACAAATCTTGATAACGGCAAGTCACTTGTTGTACGAGTCAATGATCGTGGCCCATTTGTTGCCGGTCGAATAATAGATTTGTCCCGCGAAGCCGCGCGACGCATCGGATACAAAGATTCTGGTTTGGCGCGCGTGCGCGTGCAAGTGCTGGCCGAACAATCACTGCGGCTGGAAAAACTAGCAAAAGATGGAAAATTTCCATCTGTTGATGGAGTGTTATCAACCAAAATGCCAGAGGTTAAAGCGTCGGCCAAGCCAACGGTAAATTTAACAGCAAAGTCAAATACTGGGAGGTCTGCTTACAGTTCTAACAACGGTCAGTCGGCACTAGATTTGTTGTCGCAATCTCGGATTGGCCAGGTGATGTCAGTGGCCCCTGTAACTACGCAAATTTGGGTACAAGTGGGAGCTTTTCATTCTGAAAGCAGTGCCGCCTCAGTTTTGGCGCAAGTGGAAAGCCTTGGAAATGGTGAAATATCTCCCGTGTTAAAAGCGGGACAAACGCTACACCGAGTTAGATTAGGCCCTGTACAAACGGTCAGTGAAGCGGATAAATTACTATCTGGCGTGATGAGTGTCGGATTTTCTGGCGCGCGTATTATTGTCGATTGATACACAAGTCCACCCGCAAATGTGTAAAAGAGATAGTGCACATCAAAACATCCACAGAGCGATAGAAAAGAGGTAGTTCGTGGTCGGTGCGTTTTTCATACAGGTTATAGTTACAGCCACAATTATTGTAATGGCGTTGCACGCCACTGCGGCAGAGATTCTCACGCCCGCTAAACAGGCATATATCACAGATTTTGAGAGCGGGAAGGTGCTGTTCGCAAAAGACTCAGAGGTTCCGATGAAGCCAGCTTCCATGGCTAAAATCATGACCGTTTTTTTAGTGTTTCAGCGCCTTGCCGATGGATCGCTAAAACTAGGTGACAAATTTCTTGTATCTGAAAAGGCATGGCGAAAAGGCGGATCTAAAACTTTTGTTGAGGTCGGATCAAGGGTATCTGTAAATGATTTGTTGCATGGAGTGATTGTGCAATCTGGCAATGACGCCGCGATTGTGCTGGCTGAAGGCATCGCCGGAACCGAAGACGCATTTGCTGAAGAAATGAATTTTTGGGCGCAAAAATTGGGTTTGACCCAGACCAATTTTCCAAATTCGACAGGATGGCCTGACCCGAATTTGCACACTAGCGCAAAAGATCTGAATATTTTAACAACTGAAATGATAAAAAGGTTTCCAGCGGATGTTTATCCTGATCTCTATCCTATTTTTGCCAAACGAGAATTCACCTTTAACAAAATCAAACAGCCTAATCGTAACCCACTGGTCTACGGAACAGCCGGGGCAGATGGTCTGAAAACGGGTCACACGGAAGAATCAGGCTATGGCCTGGTGGGATCAGCCGTACGAAATGGCCAACGTGTTGTCATGGTTTTAAATGGTATGAACAGCATCAAGCAACGCTCAACTGAGTCTCGCCGGTTGATGGACTTAATTTTCCGTGAATATCAATCCTATGAATTTTTTAAACAAGGCCAGCCAGTCGATCAAGCCAATGTATGGCTGGGCACCGCGCCAAAAGTCGATTTGGTGCTGGATTCCCCACTTAGGTTGCTGCTTTCACGCAAGGATCGCCAAGCCATGGAAATGTCCGTGCAATGGTTGGATCCAGTCCCTGCACCTATCCAGGCTGGAGAGCATATCGGTACTTTGGTTGTCCGCTTACCTGACGAAGTTACAAGAATACCACTACGTGCCGGCCAAGATGTTGAAACTCTTGGTATTTTTACCCGGATCGGCGCAGCCGTAAAGTATCTGATTTTTGGAGCCTCCTCGCCACAAAAGATTGTGCAATGACATGACGTTGCAAGGATTATTTATCACATTTGAAGGTGGTGAGGGCTGTGGAAAAACAACTCAAATACAGAAGCTTGCGGATCGTATTAAAACTATAATTTCAGTTCCTTTTGTTGTAACGAGAGAGCCTGGCGGTGTTCCAGCGGCTGAATTGATTCGGGAAATTTTGATAAATGGTGATACTGAAACATGGCGTGCGACCACTGAAGCGTTGCTGATGTCTGCGGCCCGCCATGAACACGTAGAACAAATTATTAGGCCTGTTTTGGCAGAAAGTGGGTTGGTGCTCTCAGATCGTTATGTCGACTCAACAATTGTGTATCAGGGGATTGTTGGCGGCGTGTCGGCTGATAATATTGCCGCGATGAATAAAATTGGCTGTGGTGACATATATCCCGATGTTACGATCGTATTAGACATTAACAGCCAGATTGGTCTTGCGCGGGCCAAGTTGCGCGGAGGAAGAGAGGACCGTTTTGAAGCTAAAGGTCATACCTATCATGAAAACGTACGGGCAGGGTTTCTTGAAATTGCGGCCAACGAGCCGTCACGGTGTGTGGTGATTGATGCCGATCGTGAGCCAGATGAAATTTCTGCGGATATATGGCGGGTTGTTCACCCACACCTTTTGACCAGCGGCATGATTAGAAATGAATAGCCCAACATTGACTGAATTTGGATCAGAAATTCTAATTGATATTCTGGGCCATGATAAGTTTTTGGCAGAAGTCGCAAGGTCACTCTCAGCTGGGCGCATGCATCATGCGTGGTTGCTTTCCGGGCCGGTTGGCATCGGTAAAGCGAGCATGGCGAGATTAGCAGCAGCTTGGCTTTTGTCAGACGGTGTGCAGCCTGGGGCATTTTTCGGTTTGGGACGGACCGACACAGGAATTGATGTAAAAGATTCTAGCGCTGGTCAGGTTTTGAAGGGGGCCCACCCAGATTACAAAATTATCGCACCCCAAACCGAAGAGAATAAATCCGGCCAGATCAAAATTGAACAAATCCGGGGTTTGCTTCCGTTTATGATGCATAAACCAGGACGAGGTGGGTGGCGTGTCGCGATAATTGACTCAATGGATAATATTAATCGAAACGCTGCGAATGCATTGCTAAAACTGCTGGAAGAACCGCCAGAGAAGGCCGTTCTATTTTTAATTGCGTCGCAGATTGGGCATCTGCCGCCCACAATCCGCTCACGATGCCGTCTCGTACGGATGACGAGGTTGTCCGATGATGCATGTATGTCGGCGCTTGGCCGTAAATGGCCAAATGCGGACAAAAAACAGCTTGAAATTTTAGGAAAATTATCCCAAGGCGCTCCTGGTCAGGCCATAAATCTTGCAGATAGTGGCGCAGCCGATTTATATCAGGTGGCTTGCACTTTGCTTCAGTCATCACCCTTGGACCAACCGGCACTTGCCAATCTTTGTGCAAAGTGGGGGCGAGGAACAGCCTCTGGTCGCGCAACAAGAGCAGGGGCGGTATTTTGTGTTGGTAGACTGTTGCGCCATGCGGCACTGTGGGCAAGTAAAATCAAAGTCGATGAGTTGTGCAGTTTCGAAATCCCAGTGATTGAACGATTAGCCACAAACCATTCCGCCGAACAATTGGCTCGACTCCATGACGAATTTGTTAAAAATGCCGTAAACGCTGAGAGGCTATATCTGGATTTTCCTCGATTTTTAGAACGACATCTTACAAAAATTTATGAGAAATCCTTGCTCTGAACCAATGTCTGGGCTACCTCAGTGTCACACGATCGATTATCCTTATCGGCTTTCATTAGGCACCGTAGATGACGCAACCTTATTTTATCACCACCCCCATTTATTACGTAAATGATAAGCCGCATATCGGGCACGCCTACACAACCCTCGCATGTGATGTTTTGGCACGGTTCAAGCGGCTAGATGGGTTTGATGTCACCTTTTTGACCGGTACTGATGAGCATGGTCAAAAGGTCGAAAAGGCGGCTTCCGAAAAAGGCCTTTCACCGCAATCATTTACCGATGAGGTCAGTCAAAATTTTCGTGATTTGACAGTTCAAATGAATTTTTCAAATGATGATTTTATCCGCACTACAGAGTTGCGTCATAAGGTTGCTTGTCAGGAAATTTGGAAGCGTCTGCAGGAACGTGGTCATATTCAATTAGGCAACTATGCCGGTTGGTATTCTGTTCGTGATGAGGCGTTTTTTGCCGAAACTGAAATTGTTGACGGAAATGCGCCCACTGGCGCCCCAGTGGAGTGGGTAGAGGAGCCGTCTTATTTTTTTAATTTGTCTCAGTGGCAACAACCACTACTTGATTTCTACGAGGCCAACACTGATTTCGTTGGCCCAGAAAGTCGGTTTAATGAAGTCAAAAGCTTTGTCAAAGGGGGGTTGCGTGACCTATCGGTGAGCCGTACGAGCTTCAAATGGGGTATTCCTGTACCAGGTGATCCAGATCATGTGATGTATGTTTGGCTGGATGCGTTGACCAATTATATTACCGCGTCCGGATGGCCAACAGACTGTGAGTCGGGAGACTTGGCAAAATATGAAACACTTTGGCCAGCGGATTTGCATATGGTCGGTAAAGATATTTTGCGATTTCACGCGGTTTATTGGCCCGCATTTTTGATGGGCGCCGACTTGCCCCTGCCAAAACGTGTATATGCACATGGCTGGTGGAC
>MDTG01019358.1_pt1 | contig 10830 bp, 9 predicted proteins | sample 811421 | NCBI WGS metagenome assembly MDTG01 (sample SAMN05326645, study PRJNA326480) | marine metagenome | isolation source: seawater | place: Pacific Ocean: South East | collected 2011 | reverse complement strand
GTTTTTCTTAGCGTGACTGGGATTCTTTCGGCGAACAAGGATCGGATTAGGTGATAACGGATTTTATCTATTTTTCGGTTTTTTGATTAAATTTTAAGCGGAGAATTCGATTAAACAAGCACTTTAAAAAGTTGACATGTGTTGCCGGTTGCTACTGTCAGAAGAATTAGAGCTCCCATCAGATTGCTAGCACAGCCGAAATATATGCGCTCAATAATTGATACCACTCAGCGAGAACAGCGGCACGATTCCACTTGAAATTGATGCGTGAATAGACATGCAGTTACCAAACAAAATTACCCCCAAATGAATTTGTAAGGCTAACACTAAAGGCCCGTGGTCCGAGGCGCGGGGCCCTGGGATATGGGGGCGAGTTTTGCAGTCTGCGGCCTATCTGCAGCCGAATTATCTGGCCGCTGCGTGGTGTAGTATTCCGCCAGCGCTCTCAGGTTTACCCGATCGCATAGCGCATGGTATCGTCCTGTTACACTTGTCCCGATGCTTAATAAAAAATTGCGGCCGCGCCAACTGTGCCGACATTCGGGCCAAGCGCAGCTGGGCAGAGAGGTAGGTTGCGGCAACTTTCGGCCCAGATGAATTCGGGTAGCGATACTTTCAGCTCTGTCAGATAGGCTGGCGCAAGACCCATGCCGCCACCGATAATAATCGCGGCTGGGTCTAGCATGTTGACAATCTGACCCAAATAACTGGCTGTCGAACGGATGGCGAACTTGACCCGGGTTTGGGCGTCCGTGCCAAGCTTGCCAGCCAGCGCTTCATCCACGTCGAACTGTGCCAGACCAAGGGCCTTACTGATTGCATGGCCAGAGGCATAATCTTCAAGTTTAAAATCTATGATCGGTCCCTGGGAATTGGGTATGACAAGAGCATTAGATCCGAAGTGGATGGCAAATCCATTCTCGCCAGTGTGGATCTGTTTGTTGATAATCTGCGTTGTGCTCAAACCGGTGCCGATCGACACATAACTAAAATTTCTGAACGGACGTCCCGCGCCATATAGCATTTCTGCCCGCGCTCCGCATCTAACGTCGCTGTCCAACACGACGGGCAGACCATCGCCGACATCTTGCAGTGATTGAAGAGCTATATCGAAATTCCAAGAACTGGCCGGAACGCCCGCATTGGTTACAAGTTCGGGCAATCCAATCCCAACACCGGTTGGCGCAACTTCGGCCTTCGCCAGTATGTCTTGTACCAGGTTTCGGATACGGGCAACAACGGCTTGGCCGCCGTCGTCTCGATCGGTCGGAATGCGCCGCCGATTCGAAACCGTCCCATCATCAAGGTCGACTATGGCGGCAGCAATTTTTGTACCACCGACGTCAATTCCAAGGGCAGTTCGCTGGCTCATGCGGTGGCACAGCCACCATAAGCGGCCTGGTCGCAATGCAATGCAGCATCTGGAATTAAACGAAAGACAGTTGCAGGCCAGTCAGGTTCATAGCCCTGACCAGTTCTTAAACGTTGAAAGGCACCGTGTTTGTCCTGACCCCAAAGTACAAGCGCACCAGCTCGGGATTGGGTGGCGATAGTGGCTATGCCAACCGTCACACCTTTCGTCGGGACCGCATCAATGCTGGGAAAATCGGGGAAGGTGGACAGATTGTCTCGGCGTGTCTTATCGGCCAGATCGACGATGCGAGACCGGCTATTAACGGGACTGCCGGGCGGATTGAAGGCAACATGCCCGTCGCTGGCCCCGCTGGCAAGGATGAAGAAGTCGATTCCACCTGCTGAGCTGATCTTATCGTCATAAGCAGCTGGATCAGCAGGGTCAGGGAACCAGATCAATTCATCTGGAATACGATGTGCCGCTGGAACCCCGGCATTTAACACGCTCTGAATATCCTCGCGCGCAAAGCGGCGGCAGGAAAAATGCGCGTCAGCAGGCACGTGATCGTAGCCGTCGCCACACGGTTCAAGGTAATCATCCATCATCACAATATGCAGGCGCGAAATGTCGCTTTGGTTGTTGGCAAATATGCGGGCCAAGGCATCGTAGATTGGCTTAGGGCTTCGCCCACCGGGACAACCAAGGAGGAAGGTATTCGAGCCTTTGGCCGAAAATCTGTAATAGATGTCCTGAGCGACAGATATGCCCAAGGAAATCGAGTCGGCATAAATTTTCGTGGTAAAGTTCATAATCTCTTCCTTTTTCTTTGATGCCAGTTTAGGCAACCTAAATCGGTGGCAATCTTGCGCCTATCTAGGGCAAAAAGCGCGCGCGATGTCAGCCAAGAGCACCATATCTTCGCGCGCGTCTTGTAGGGTGGTTTTTGGCGTCGATCCCGTTCGGATGTGTTCTTTAAAGGCGGCAATTTCGAAACGGAAAGGGTCGGTATAGTCTGGGCCGTAGTGGGTGGTTTCGATATCTTCATCCGTCGAAGTCGTGACACGCAGCTCCGTCGGCAGGTTGCGAATATACGGCGTGTCATAGGTGACTTGAATCTCAGTTCGATCGGTCAAGACATCGATGATGGCCTCGAACCGGGCGTTATTGTCAATCATCGCCTCGTAGATGGCGATGAAGTGGCCATAATCAAATAGCACGACGATAGACTCACCACCGTGACGCCAATTCGCAGAAATTACGCGTTTTGGCAGGCCGATAAGTTCTCGCATCGCGGACAGCGAGTGAATCGACAGACCAGTGAGTACCTGATATGCGCGTTTCATCCCCGGTTCGGCATCTGCTCCGGTGACTTGCGACAAAAGGGCGTCGGTTTCGCGGCGACCTTGCGCGATGATGGCGGGGTCAATATCGTTGGCGGCATAAACTGGCCGGCTTTGGCGAATAAAGAATGGAGCCTCAGCAATCAGATCACGCACTCGCACTGTCCGGATTTTGGACAGGTCCGGCATTATCCGCTTTGCGCGCTGGAAAGGGCGAGAATAGCGGCGCATGTATCCCACAAAAACCACTTTGTTAGAGGCTTTGACCATCGGCATCACTGAATCGATTTCGGCTGTCGTCAGACATGCAGGCTTTTCGAGAAACACATGTTTTCCAGCGTCAAGCGCGGCCTCCAAAAAGCCGTGGTGGGTATTGTCCGGCGTCAGGATGAATACGGCGTCGATCTCGTCTGACAGGCAAAGCGCCTCAGCACTGTCAAAGCACTGCGTGCCGGGATAACGGGCAGCGATATACGCCATGGCACTGGCCGAAACGTCAAAGAGCCCTGTGATCCGAAAATCCTCTGCCATGTCATGAAGAATCGGCAGGTGCATCAGTTGGCTAACCTCTCCGAGGCCGAGAATGCCGACGCTTATCGGCGCATGTAGTTTTGCAGTGGTCATGTATTTGTTTCCTGGTGGTTAATCCGGCTTAGGCGTCAATCCGCAACTGCGGCCTCGGCCTTGCGTAAATAGTCGAGATTGGCGACGGCGATCACCTCCGGGGCGCGCGCATCTTGCGGGTTTAAGTCTTGTTCAACGGTCACCGGGCCGCCGAAGTCAGTGCGTACCAGATCGACGACCGCAGCTGCGATATCGACCGCGCCCTCGGCAAGATCGGTCATGATCCCGTGATCGAAGGATTCATTGACGCCAAGCATGCCAGCAAGTACTTTTTTGCGTACTTGTGCATCGACATTCTTCAAATGCACCGATGATATACGTGCTCGATGTTTGGCAAAGAAAGCAAGAGGATCGGCATCCCAAAACGCATGATGGCCGTAATCAAGGCAAAGATTGACGAGGTTCGGGTTGGTCGCACTTAAAAGACGCTCTATCTGCGCCTCTGTTTCAATGCAGGTACCGACATGAGGGTGTACACTGAATACTATCCCGTGGCTGTTTGCAATCTGTGCGGCCATATCAATGCCACACAGAACATTCCGCCACCCAGCCTCAGTCACAACACCTTGCAAAGCCTCGGGGTAATACTCGCTTTCATCCATAAGAATGAACTCTTGCCCGCCACTTGCGGCAAGCAGTGAACAAATCTTTTCTGTACGTTCTGCCAATACGTCAAAACTTGTGGCATCGGCCAAGGTGTGCACATGCGCCGCCACGGTCAAAGAAATGCCGTGAATTGCCAATGACTTATTCAAAAACTGAGGTTCCGTGGGGCCAAAGCCAAAGGGGCCGAGTTCGGTGTGGCGATAACCTGCATCCGCGATCAGACCGAGGTACTCGGCCCAGGTAATATCATTTCCTTCGGGCCAGTAGACGCCCCAGCTACAGGGGGCCATTGCATAGTTAATCAAGTTGTTTCTCCGTAAGGACTATGGCGAGGGGTCATGCGGGTATGTTGCAGAAGAAATGTATGGCAGATCCCAGCGCCGATTGTAGTTGTGGCGTTTACTGCATGGTCTGGCTGTCCCCAGAAATCGGTGACGATGCCGCCTGCCTCTTGCAGAATGACCAGTCCAGCAGCGAAATCGAGAAACCCGGTTGGCCCTTCGAAATAGCCATCGATCCGACCCGCTGCGGTATAGGCAAAGCCAAGCGCTGCGGCACCGATGATACGTACTGCTGCAACCTCTTCGCGTATGGCATGCAGCCGCAGATAGGCGCCACCAGAGAATGCATGTTGATCCAACGGTAGGCCCGTTGCGACGACGAATCGGGCAGGGTCTACTTCGTTGCGCACGCGGATCGGCTCACCGTTAAGCGTCGCACCGTGACCTTGGGCAGCTGCAAAGACCTCGTCAGCTACCGGTTCATAGATCACGCCGGCCAGTGGTTCATTCCCACGCACCAGGGCGATCGAAACGGCGAAGGGAAGGCCACTGATATAATTTGTGGTGCCGTCAATTGGATCAACGGTCCAACACAACTCGGCATCGGCAGGGCCAGAGGCACCACTTTCCTCACCCAAAAAGGCGATGTCTGGGTGGGCGTCGGTTAACAGTCCGCGGATCATTCTTTCGTTGGCGGTATCGATTTGGCACAAAAGATCGGCCTGACCTTTCATACTAACCTCTAGCGCATCAGGCCGACGAAAACTGGCCATGGCCTGAGCACCAGCTGCGCGGGCCGTCTCGATTATCAGGGGGAGGTATTCAGCTGGATTAGTCATAATTCAGTTCCACTCTCCTTGCGACTTTGCGGCATCTCATCGAAGACATGCATCTGGCTGAACTGCAATCCGACGATCTCGCCAACCCGGGCAGGTCGGCGAGTTTCCACCATTGCGGATTGATCCGATCCTAATTCTACGACGCAGCGGGTCAAGTTGCCAAGGTAGGAAACTTCTTTGATCTGGCCTGTAATCTGTCCCGCGCCAGCCTCGCCAAAGCTGATATCTTCGGGGCGAGTAAACATGACCTTGCCGCGCTCGGGAGTAGACTCAAACGCATACTTGCCTCTGATTACCGTACCATCATCTAAACGGAACTGGCATGTATCCAATGCCTGACCACTAAGAAACGTCGACTTGCCAACAAAATCCGCAACTTCGGCGTTCTGCGGCTGTTCATAGATTTCCGTTGGGGTGCCAACCTGCATTACTTCGCCTTGGCGCATGACCGCGATCCGGTCAGAAATGTCCAAAGCCTCCTCTTGATCATGGGTCACATAGACTGCTGTCAGGCCCAGCCGTGATTGCAGGTCACGAATGTCGCGGCGCAATTTGACGCGAAGTTTGGCATCTAGGTTAGACAAGGGCTCATCTAACAACAACAGTGGCGGGTCGATGATCAGGGCGCGAGCCAATGCGGCGCGCTGTTGCATGCCACCGGATAGCTCACCGGGATATTGCGCCGCAGCACTGGACAATTCGACCAGATCAAGCGTGTCGCGCACGCGCTGGTCGATCTCATCCCTGGCGATCCCGCGCATTTCCAAGCCATAGGCCACATTCTTGGCGATCCTCTTGGTCGGCCACAACGCATAGTTCTGAAACACAAAACCAATACCCCGATCCCAGGGCTCAATACGCGACACATCGCTTCCATCGAATTTGACCCTACCCTCACTGGGCTTGATGAAACCTGCAAGACAGCGCAAAAGCGTGGTCTTGCCACAACCGGAAGGGCCAAGCAGGGTGAAAAGCTCGCCATTCCTAATGTTCAGAGTAGTTGAGTGCAAAGCCTCGAAGTCGCCAAAACGGATAACCAGATTTTCGATACCAATGCTCAAGCCGTTTTGTTTGCCAGATTCACTCATGCGTAGGTCAACTTTCTTGATCTAGTGATAAAAGCCAATGGCACATAAAGGATAACCATCATCAGAACCGACATAGCAGCGGCATATCCAAAATTGGCACCGGGCGAGATGGTGTTTTGAAAGATGACTGCCGACATCGGCGTCCATGGTGGCCTGTACAACAAGATAGTCGAGGACAATTCAGTCGACGAATGTAGGAACACTAAGGTCAGGCCTGTGATCGTGCCGCTTAACATCATTGGTACGACAATACCAACAAAAACACGCAAAGGTTTTGCGCCAAGGCTCATGGCGGCATCTTCCATTGCCGGATGCACCTGATAAAGTGCCGATTCAGAGGTCTTAAGCGCAAAGGGCAGCATGCGAACGAAATAACTGAGAACTAGAATGAACCAGGTGCCGGTCAGCAGGAAAGGTTCTTGATTAAATGCCAGAATGAACCCAATTGCAAAAACCGTGCCTGGTATGATGTAGGGAGCCATGACCAGACCATTCAGCGCCGGGCCGATCGCTTTGAAATTCTTGCGCACGATCACGTAGGCGATCGACATGCCAAAAACGAGGCAAAGGATGGTGGCTGCGAAGGCTGAAGACAGGCTGACCCAAACTGCATTCAGCTGATCGGTAAACAGTGTATAGTAGTTGTCCAAGGTTGGAATGCTGGTTACTGTACCCGCGCGCCATTCAAGAAAAGAAGTAATTAAAACAACGGTATGCGGGGTAAAGGCCAATCCGATCACCACGCCTGCATAGGTCCAGATGGTCCATTTTAGAAAGCGTGACGGCGCCTCTAGCTCGACCTTTCTGCTGCTGACCACGGCAAAAGTTTTTCCTGCCAGCACCAGCCGTTGAAAGGCCAGAATAATTGTGGCGATCATCAGCATTATAATCGAACCGGTTGACGCAATCGATACATTGCCCCCAGTTTCATTAAGGAATTGGGTGTAAACCAGCTTGGGCAAGATAACAAGATCAAGCGAGATGATGAAAGGCGTACCGAAATCCGAGAATGCCGCCATTGCGGCCATATATAATCCTGTTAAAATCCCCGGCAGGCCAGTTGGTATCTCGACGTTTAAAAAAGCCCTGCGTCGGGTCGCGCCCAGACTAAGAGCGCTTTCCCGCAAATTCGGATCAATATTGCTGAAATTGTCCAGACTCATCAGGAAAATCAGCGGATAGACCAGCCAGGTGATTACCCAAATCACACCATGCATGCCCATGATCGTCCAGTCCAGACCCAATGCCTGGGTGATCAACCCGCTTGAACCTAGCAGCATGCGCCAGACATAGGCGCCCAGAAATGGCGGCGAAATCGAAGCCATGGTGATCATCGCAATCACCATCGTGCGGCCCCCAAACCGGTACCGCGCCACTAGCCAGGCTAATGGAACCGCAGCCAAACTGGCGAAAAATGTGGCCAGAACGGTGACAATCAGGCTGTTCTTGATCGCTTCGAGGTAAGTCGATCGGGTCAGAAACTCACGAAAATTTGCAGAACTGAAATGTTGGTTACGGTCGTGGAAATTGATAAAGCTGCGCGGCGCGTGGGACAGCACCACATTACCCATCTTCATCTCGGCCTCAAAGATTGGTGTTTGGGCCGCGCCAAACAGCGACATCGGCGTGGTCTGCTCGATCAAGAATGCGGTGCTGGGCGAGGTGAGAATGATACGTGAACCGGCAGAGGCCGGATCAATTGCAAGGTCTTCGGTTGCATCAATCAATAGTTGGTCTTCGCCAAGACCGCGATAGGTCAATCCAAATCCGTCTGGTCTTAGAAGCTCGGCACTGGTTTCGTCTTCGCTGACCGGTGAAAAGCGCCGCAGATCTTCTTTGACAAGTTCAAGCGTTCCGTTGCGCAACTGAACTGTGAAGGCTCCACCATCTTGGCGGAAAGCGGACATCATGATCCAGATCTGTGGCAGCGCGACCAAAAAAAAGGCCCCGACCAAGCAGAGGACGGCAAAGGCTTTCCAAAAGCTCATACCAATGCCTCAAATGGCCCAGAACGAATTGACGTACTGGGCCGAGTCCGTGTTAGGGTTATTAATAGTTGTCACTATTGCCCTTCAAGAACAGCAGTGAAGCGCGCCTTGACAACATCGGCGGGTTCATCTGCGGTGAACAGCATCAGATCGCCAAGCGCAGGCAGGCCGGCAGGTGGTTTGACATCGGTTCGGATCGAACGGCGGTTGACCACTTGGGTAGAAATCGTTTGGCCTTCCTGACTGATGATGAAATCGATGAACGTCTTGGCGTCGGCAGTGTTCGGGCCGCCCTCAATAATCGCCAGTCCGTCAACCTGAACTGTAACTCCATCCGAAGGATAAATCATCTTGAAAGGCAAGCCTTCTGCTTCCCATTTGGCCCCAAGATCTTCATTGATCCAACCGACTGCTGCTTCACCGTCGCGGACGGATTCGAACATCGGAGTCGAGCCTGGCGTCGCGCGAACGGCGCCGATCACTTCTGACATGAAATCCCAACCAAGGCCCGTGGCAAGACCGGAGACAATGGTAACACCGGTACCGGAATGGTTCGGATCGGCCAAAACGACACCGCCAACCTCATCCCAACGGCCACTTGTTACCTCCTTGACCATAGTTGGGTAATCAGACTCAGACACCAAGTTGGTGTTTACTGAAAGTGGTTGAGCAAATAGCGAAAACGGGAACCATTTGTTGTTAGGGTCACGCACCCGCAGGGCATCTGCCTGTGGGGACACGTAGGCAGTGTAAAGGTCGGCGAATTCCTGATAACTCTGGATCGCACCACCCCATTGCACATCCGCGGCTGGGTTTCCGGCCTCTGCCTGAACTCTTTGGAAAAGGGCGCCAGTATCGCCAACAACGACCTGAACATTGATGTCCGGGTGAGTTGTTTCGAAGGCTTCGACAAGCGGGCCATAAATTTCATCGCCGTGAGCGGTATAGACTGTTAGATCGCCGGCCATCGACATAGTCCCGGTCAAGATCAAAGCGGTGGTCAAAGAAAGTTTTTGCATATCAGTTCTCCAAACTAGACATTGTGCACGCGAGTGCGCAACTATATCAACCGAAGATACGTGATGTGTCAACTATCTTGGATTGGAATCCCAAACTGATCTCAATTTTCGGCTAGGAGTAAAAAAATAGTTTATTATTGAAAACAATTTAAAGATTTTGTACCGTTTTAGTCAGGCATTTGGGTTTCTGATACTTTGTTCAAAAATAACTGCGCAACCGTTTGCGCAAACTTGTGGTTCATTGGATTGTAATAGGATAGGCATTGTGAGTGCAAACTATGGGTCGTATTAATGCCAGCAAAGTCGCAGAGCTCGCCGGGGTTTCTCGCACAGCCGTTTCACGTAGTTTTTCAGGTAAAGGACGGGTATCTCCGAAGACTAGAAAAAAAGTGATGGAGGCGGTGGCCCAGCTAGGCTACCGGCCCAATGGTCTTGCCTCTAGCCTGGCCCGGAAAAGTAGCGATATCGTAGCCCTGATCAACGGAAATGATTACGATTTGCGGGAAGCCTTCTTTATCCAATCGCTCAGCAAATCCCTATTCGAGAGGGGGCTGACGCCGCTAATGCTATCGGTTCACAACGACGACACAGGCGAAGAGAGTCTGGATCAGTTTCTACGATTTCCATTGTTGACCGCTATCGTTTCCGCAGATTCAGTTGAGGCGCGGTTTGTCATTCCACATTGCGAATTTTTCCCACCGATCATGTTGAACGAAAATTTTCGTGTCACCGACAATGTCGACATTGTGCACGTCGATGAAGCCAAGGGCATCGCTGAATTGATCGCCTTTCTTAAAGGCTGCGATGCACGCACGCTTTGGTTCATTTCGGGCCGGCGAACGACTTCGGCCCATTCCTCGCGCCGAATGGCGGTTCTCGAGGCTGTAGCGGAAAGCGATTTGCGCATAGCTGATAGTGAAAATGGCGATTTTTCATACGAAAGTGGCGCGGCTGCAACCCGTGCTTTGGCTGCCCGCGGCGACATTCCAGACGCTGTATTTGCCGCCAACGATCTGATGGCTATGGGGGCGATGGATGTGCTGCGTTATCAACTCGGCGTCAAGGTTCCAGAACAGACCTTTGTTGCGGGGTTCGACGATATTCCTCAGGCCGCTTGGCCTACCTATTGTTTGCCGTCGGTACGCCAATCAGATGACGCAATTATCGAGGCCATTCAACAGATCATTAACGAACGAACAAATGACACAATGCCTCAAACGAGACTGCGGAAAGATGTGCCAACACGTTTTGTGCTGCGCGGCATATTGCAATGACTTGAGGCGACGAGATATTGTGGCGCAGGATCAGACGCCAAAGTGCGTTTAAAGCTTAAAATTATTTAAAAGAGTCACATCAATTTCTATCACATTGCCATACCAAATTACAGCAAAGTCCTTCGCAAGATGTGAAGTGACCTTACTGCTTGTTGGGCTGCATCTATTAAAGGCTGTTTTGGGGTTTCGAACCACTCATCTGGATGTAATTTGCGCATTTCGCGAACGAATGAAATTGCATCAGCCAAGTTAGGATAGGAATCTGGTTTTTGGATATGAAGAAATAGAGCCACCAAGGCCACTGACCTGCTCCTCCCACCTCTACAGTGCACAAGCACATTGCCCCGTTTTCGGTTAGGATAAGAGGCTCGCGTTGGCATTGTTTGATCAAGCGCACTTTCCAAAATGAAATATGCG
>MDTG01437167.1_pt1 | contig 10832 bp, 16 predicted proteins | sample 811421 | NCBI WGS metagenome assembly MDTG01 (sample SAMN05326645, study PRJNA326480) | marine metagenome | isolation source: seawater | place: Pacific Ocean: South East | collected 2011 | reverse complement strand
TTTTCTGTACGGTTGCTAGAGCCAGTAGTCCAAGAAGGCACTCCATTTGCGTAACAAGGTGCAGCTATAAATAAACTTAGTAGTAATAATAATTTTTTCATTGAATACCTACCTTTGTGTCTTTGTTATCTATCATTTTAGCAGCGTTTGCAGGTTTCTTTTTGTTAACAGAAATACCATAAGAACCTAGTACCCCACTCGTTAAGCCAGCTAAAAAAGCTCCGTCATTACGAATTTTATCCATGTATCCAAGAGTCATCATTGCTAACGACCAAACAAGAATCATAAAACGAACACTATGACCAAAGATTTCTCCCCAATCTATATGTTCTTTATCTTCTCGTTCTTCCATAGAAGTGCAAACTCTTGTCTAATACTAGCAATGTAGCTATGTTTGGAAAGTAACACAAGATTATTATGCTCAAACTGTTAAAACCAATACTACTAAAATTCTTTAGTACAACTGCTGTGAAGAGATTAGTAGTCGATCTGCTTAGAGCTATCTGCAAACAAACTACCAACACGTTAGATGATCGTGCTGTTGACCTATTAGAGCATCAACTGTTCCCTAAAATGAACTGATATGAACCATAAAGAATTTTTTGACGTTCTTATCGGCAATCCACCGCCAGAAATAGAATTTGAGATACTACGCAAACAACGTGAAACAGAACAATTACCTGATGAAGCTATAAAAGCATACTGTTTAGACCTAGTTAAGTACACCAAACTACAAGATTTGCTTTTAACGTCAGCAATAATGCGTATATCAGAGATAGAAACTAAGCTATATCGCTATGAAAAGGGTATGAGACTATACAAAAAAATAAAAAAGCTAGGGTTTTTTGGTAAAATTAGGTATCTTCTGTTTGGCAAAACAGATCAAAAGTGATTATATTAAACAAAAACAGTAGCTATGACTAACAAAGATTTAAAAAAGTTAGAAGATTTACATAGTACTTTAACTGATGTGTTAATAGATAGAGTAAAAAACGGTGATGCAAAGGCTGGTGATTTAAACGTAGCTAGACAATTTTTAAAAGATAACGGTATAGAGTGCATCCCTACAGAAAAAAATGGTTTAGAAGATATTATGAACAACCTACCAGACCTAGAAGCTATACCTGCTAGTGAATTATAATTGCAACCTCTACCTAAAAAGCTACACGACTTTAGATATTTCTTAATTATTACTTGGAGACATCTAAATTTACCTGATCCTACACCTGTTCAGTTAGATATTGCTGAGTATCTACAATATGGAAACAGACGTAAGATCATACAAGGATTTCGTGGTGTAGGTAAAAGCTGGATTACAAGTACTTATGTAGTGTGGCGACTTCGTATGAACCCACAGCTAAAGTTTCTTGTTGTATCAGCCAGTAAAGAAAGAGCAGATAACTTTTCTACATTCACTATGCGACTAATAAATGAAATGCCTTTATTATCGCCATTAATACCACAAGATCATCAACGTAACTCTAAGATAAGTTTTGATGTTGCACCTGCTCAAGCTGACCATGCACCATCTGTAAAATCCTGTGGTGTTTTAGGACAGATGGCTGGTAGTCGTGCTGATGAAGTTATAGCTGATGATGTAGAAGTTCCTAATAATAGTTTTACTCAACCTATGAGAGATAAACTTGCGGAAGCTGTAAAAGAATTTGACGCTATATTAAAACCTAATGGTAAGGTCACATTTCTTGGTACACCACAAGTAGAAAATAGTTTATATCTAACACTAGAAGAAAGAGGATATGAAACAAGGATATGGACAGCTAGATACCCAGAACTAAAAAACAACTATGGAGATAGACTTGCACCCAAGTTAGCTGAAAGGCTTGCAAATGAGTCTGTAAAGCCTAAAGATCCTGTTGACCCTGATAGGTTCTCAGATATTGATTTGATGGAACGTGAAGCTTCCTATGGGCGTTCTGGGTTCAATCTACAGTTTATGCTGGATACTACCCTTTCAGATCAAGATAGATACCCATTAAAGCTGCGTGATCTTGTTATTAGCTCTGTTAACCAAGAATATGCACCAGAAAAGGTAATATGGTCTAACTCTCCTGAGTATGTACTGCAAGATTTACCTTGTGTTGGGTTTAATGGTGACAGATTCTACCGACCAGCCCAAGAATTTGGTGATTTTATAGAATATACAGGCTCAGTTATGTTTATCGACCCCTCTGGAAAGGGTAAAGATGCTACAGGTTATGCCTGTGTAAAGATGCTTAACGGTAATCTTTTTGTTACTGATGCTGGTGGTCTTGTCGGTGGTTATTCTGACGCTGTTTTAGAAAAATTATCACGCATTGCTAAAGACAATAAGATAAATTCTATCCTCGTAGAGCAAAACTTTGGTGGTGGTATGTTTGCTGAACTATTAAAACCCTTCCTTATGCGGTATCATCCCTGCGAAGTACAAGACGTTAGAAACAATAAAACCAAAGAACTGCGTATAATCGACACCCTAGAACCTGTAATGAACTCTCACCGACTGATAATAGACCGTAAAGTAATAGAAAAAGACCTTCGTTCTAACTCTCAAGAACCTCCCGAAAGAAGATTAAAACTACAACTGGTATATCAAATGTCCAGAATATCTCGTCATAGAGGTTCTCTTGTACATGATGACATCTTAGATGCTCTAGCTGGTGCTGTTGGTTATTGGACAGACTATATGGCTCAAGATGAAGATAGAAATATTAAACAACGTAAATCTGAATTAATGATGACTCACCTATCAAATTGGGGTGCTGCTATGAATAATACCGTAACCCAAACCGCTATGGGTATGACCCCTCAACAAATAAGAAATTCTAATCAAAATAATGATGGCTTCCTTACTAATTCCTATTAACACTCACTATAGGATATGTAACTGAGCAACACTTACTCTCCACTATAGGGGGTTATTCCGTATTCCCCCTATATATATACTTAGGATTCACCCTTAAGGTTTAACCCTAAGTTCTTCTGCTTCTGCTTGTCCAAAATAATTTTGCTACAAAAATTTGAAGGGCTTACGCATATATGTAAAACTAAATTTACCCCATTTGCTATAAAAAAAAGTCAAAAAAAAGGTAAAAAAATATATAAATAACTGCAATAACTAGGCTTATAAATTATATACAATAATTTTTTAATATTAATAGGGGTTAGTCTGTTGTTTTTTATGTCTGTATTTCTCACTAATCGTTAATTTTTAAGGGGAGGTACTAATAATTAATACTAATTAGTTGCAATAATACAAATATCATGTATTATTACTAATAGTAATTATTAATTAATTACTGTTGCTCAATTACTTACTTAAACAATGACAACTTCAGCACCTAGAAAATCTAAGAAAGAGTTTGATCCTAATAAAGGATATGAAGAACTTGCTAACTCTTTAATTCAAATAATGGAAAAGGGAACTAATCCATTTAGAAGAACTTGGACAGCAGAACAGCAACATACAAACTTTGTTACTGGTGATGCTTACCAAAATGGCAATTTAATATGCTTAGAAATTGCCAGAATTTGTAGAGGCTTTACAAGTCCTTATTGGATGGGTTTTAGTCAAGCTAGGTCTTTTGGGTTAAAGATTAAAAAAGGTTCTAAGGGTTCTATTATTTTGCGACCTATCGCAATTAAAAAAGAACTAACAGATACTAACGGAAAGCCAGTATTAGACATTAATGGAAATAAGGAATTTACTGCATTCACTTTATTTACGCCATGTCGAGTATTTAATCTAGATTGCTTTGAAAAATCAGAAAAGCTAGAAAAAAGACTTGCAGAATTAAATAAAGATGTAGCAGTAAACCAAACACCAGTTAGTGCTAAAGAAGCTAAAGCAATTAAGCAGTTGCAGAATTATATGGACACACAAAATATAGATTTCCAACAAACTGGAAATTCAGCATTTTATGATCCTGAGAATGATTCCGTAACTGTTCCTACTCAAAACAGATTTGAGACTAATTCATTGTTTGTTGCTGTTACTAGTCACGAACTAGGACATTCAACAGGCCATAAGAAGCGTTTAAACCGTAAGGGCATTACTGATAAAACAGCAGTATTCGGCTCTGACTTATACGCTACTGAAGAATTAATTGCAGATACGTGTAGTTTTTTATGTTGTAATGAATTCCAAATAGATTCTAATGACGATATACACGCTTCTTATCTTGCTGGTTGGATAAAGGTATTAAAGAAAGAACCGAAGCACCTTTTAACTGTTATTGGACAAGCTGTAAAAGCTAAGAACCTTATAATGGGTTCTTAGTTCTTTTTAGATTCTCTCTTATTAGCAGTAATTTATTTACTGCTAGTAAAAGAGATTCTTTTATAAGAATTTCTTGTTGCTCACGTTATCCAATTTTTTATTATGGATTTATCAAATCAAATTGAGACTTTTGAAGGTGGCATTATTGGTATCAGAATTACCAAAGAAAACCGCCACAATATAAGTGCTATTTGGGAAGCATTAAAAAATGCACCAACACCAAAAAAACCAAAGGAGAAAAAGTAATGCACGAATTTTTTACATTACAAGAATTGAAAGAACTACAAAGTAGTTTTAAATATGGTTCTTATTCATCAAAAGGTGATCCTGACCAACCAATAGTAAGAAAATCTATTTTAAGAAAAATAGAAAAAGCTATTGAAATAAAAACAGGATTAATGAGGCACTTTAATAGCTCTGATTAATAGAGCTAGGTTTGTTTTAACTAACCCTTTAGTATTTACTAAGGGGTTTTTTATTGTCTATTGATTGCAATATTACAAACATTGTGTTAGGTTAGGTTTGCTCAGTACATTATTTTTTTACTATGTCAGCACATTTAACCGATCAAGATTGTTTAAACGCTTTAGCTACTCTTTACGGAGAGTTCTACAAAGCACCTAATTATGTAGATTCACAAACAGCATTGGATCAAGCCTATTATTCAGCACCAATTACTAAAAAATTAGAAAATTTTGAATGTGAAAGGATTGCTAGGTTACTTCTATTAGAAGCATCAAAAACACATAAGGGGTTAGCACCGCATAAGGTAGTGTTTGATCACTTACTAGAAGCTAACGTGAACAGCTTAAAATATCATTATCCAAATGACGAAGAGCTACAACCAGAAGAAAGAATTTGGTTTAATAAATACCAGTTCAAAAAGTCATCAACGGTTGCTAAATGGGTAGCGGAAAAAGATGCAAAAGGTTTGTTGCAAGTTTACGGTATGCTTAAAGGGTGGGAGTATCAAAGTTGCGAAGATCCATCTTGGCGTGATGATGCAGTTTATCAAATAAAAGGGCAAATAGAATACGCTATTTTGCATCTATTAGAAGATAAATTCTGCGGTGAAGATACTGTTTGGACTTCTTGGAAAGATCCACAATTAGATTCTCATATTGTTAGTATTAGCGATATGTTTGTATAATAGGATTGTTTGCAACAGTAATTAGACCGCCTGTAAAAGGGCGGTTTTTTTATTGGTAATATTAAACAATAGTTGCAATATTATATACAATCAATTAGGCTAGGTTTGCTCAGTTTATTTTATCTAATTATGGAAACTGCAAAATTTAAAGACAATCTAGTATGGCGAACTGATCAACGCATAATAGGTCAAAAGCAACTACTAGAAGAGCATACAAAAGCAATAGCACAAATAGAAAAAACTATTGCAGAACTTACAGAACTAAAACAAGTATTACAGGAGGTGCAGCAATGAAAATGTATGAATTTATTGATAAAGCTATTACTAATACAATCGGCTTAAAATACAAAAATTATTACTTTGATGAAGAATCAAGTGATGCTTTGGTTGATATTGTAGAAGTTGTTAGGGCATTATCTATTGGTGAAATGGTACTAAAAGAAATAGATGACGATAATGACGAATATTATCTAGATGACGAGGACACAAGACAATGATTAAAAAAATATTTGCATACAAGTCAGAACTACATGGTAGGTGGTTTTGGCTTTCTGATGACTATGAACTACGATCTCATCCCTTTATAGAGAAGAGTATGTTTGCATCTACCTATATGCCTATAGCAGATACTACAGGCGACTTTGTAGCAGATTGGCAATGCTTTTCTGATCTTGATATAGACCAGCATCAAGAACTAATAAAGATACAAAAAACATTATTCTGTTTTGAGCATATGCAAAAGCAGTTAGACAATGCAGAATTAAAACATATACACCTAATAAAAATGGAGGAATAAATGCTTCAATGCCCTTATTGTGAAAGCACCGAGAATGTCTGCGTAAGCACTATTAATAGACAGACTATTAATGGTAAGCAAAGACAGGTTAATTACGTTTGGAGGAGAAGAAAATGCTCATCATGTGGTCAAAAATTTACAACACATGAGAAGTCTGAACAAGAATGGAATAAAGAAAAATATTTAAATTTATTAGAAAAACTTTAATTTTTATTATTATGCTCAGTTACAAAACTAAAGGCATGAAAATGCCTACTCTTTCGCAAGCAACTTTTATTTATTACAAGAGAAGATTAAACGGTCTTGCAAGTGCTGGTGATTACCTAAAACAAATGAAGATAATTACTAAGATTATTGGTGATAAACCAGTAAACAAAATAACAGCAAAAGATATTAATAAATTAATAGATTTTCTTGTAGAAAAAAATAGAAAAAATACAACGATTAATGTCTATAAAGGTAGGCTTCAGACAACGTTAAAAGAAATGGTGTTAGATGGTTATATAGAAGCTGTTACTGCACCTGATAATTTGAAAGGATCTAATAACGACATACATCCATTAACGCAAGATATGGAGGAAAAGTTGTTAGCTAGGTTTGCCTTATTAGATTTTAAATTACATAACCAGCTAACCACTATAGGCATAGAAACTGGTCTTAGATGGGGTGAAATGTTTAATATAAAAAAACGAAATATAGATTTTAAAAATGGTTATTTAACAGTAGAAGAAAGAAAAAATAATAGTCAGATAACAATACCTATTACAGAGAAAGCAGCATCACTTTTATACGATCATTTAGGATGGTGTGATGATAACGATAAACTATTTCCTTTTGATAATAAATGGAAGTATGCAGGGTGGAATATAGCTAGGAGAGATTTAGGTTATGAAAAAACAGAATGGTATGTACCACATATAACCAGACATACAGCGTGTACAAGGATGTTGCAGAAGGGAGTACCGCTACCAGTTGTGTCGGCATGGTTAGGACATAAAAGCATACAAGTAACTATGAGATATGCACATTTTGTACCGTCAATAATGAATCAGTATGTGGAGTTATTAAACAAATGAACCGTAAAGAAAAAATAGCAAAAGCGAAAGAAAGAATAAAAGAATTAAAACTTTTAATAAAACTATGGAAACAACAAAATGAAACTAATTGACTTACAAAAAAAATTAGAAACTGACATGAAACAACAAGGAGTTTCTAATAGACTTTCTCGCATACAAAAAAATATTAAAGCGGAGAAAGAATCTAATAATGATTATGCAAGAGCAATAATGAAGCATGGCATTGTTGACCTAACAAAACACATTAATGATTTTATTAATAGAAGCAAGTCAGGGTTAGCAGGTCGTAAGGCTACAGCAGTACATATATTAGATAAATTTCCTGATATAGATATTGTTAGTTTTATAGTTTTTAAAGTTGTTTTAGATGGTGCTAGTCATACAAGAACAGTAACAAACGTAGCACTAGCTATAGGTGGTCAATTAGAAGATGAATTGATGTTTAGTTTTTTTGAAAAAGCAGACAATAAATTATATAAAAACTTAGAAAATCACATGAAAGATACCACACATAGAAAGTACAGAAGAATGTCTGTTATGCAGCACTATAGAAAGCAAGGACACGTTTATAAAAGGCTACAGAAGCAAGAAAAACTAAGGCTAGGGTTGTTGATGATTGACCTTATGATAAACAAGATAGGTTTAATTAAATTATCTAATAATGGTAGATCGAAAAAATATATACAACTTACTGAAAGTGCTGTTGAATGGATTAATAACCAAAAGCTAAACAAGTATATAGCGTTACCAGTTTACTTGCCTTGTGTTATAAAACCACGCAAATGGACTAACCCTTATGACGGTGGTTATCACTCTGACAAGTTATCAAATTTAAAAATAGTAAAGACAGAAGATAAAAAGCTATTAAAGAAGTTAGAAGAACAGAATCCACAACATTTGTATAGGGCTGTAAATGGACTACAAGAAACAGGATTTATTGTTAATAAGAAAGTATTAGATGTAGCTATGGAACTGTATGAAAGGGGTATAGAGGTGGGTTGCATGATGAGTGCAGAGCCAGAACCACTACCGCCAAAACCATACGATATTGCTACTAATGAAATAGCTCGCAAACAATGGAGACATGAAGCAGCAAAGATACATGATATTAATGCTCACAACGTAGCCAAGAGATTACAAACTTTATGTATATTAAATACAGCAGAAAAGTATGCAGACACTAAATTCTTTCATTGTTATCAAGCGGATTTTAGGGGTAGGCTTTATGCAGTTACAGGACACTTTAACCCACAAGGAAATGACCTAGCAAAAGCACTACACCTATTTGCAAAAGGTGGTAAGTTAACTTATGAAAATTGTGATTGGTATAAGATACATGGTGCTAATTTATTAGGTCATAGCAAAGAAAGTTATAACCATAAAAGAAGTTTGTTAGATCAAAATTATCATTGTCAAGCATTGATACAAAATGGTGTAAAAATACCAGAGGAAAGATTAGGAAGAAATATTATCTCATTAATAGCTGAAGATCCATTTGAAAATTTAGACTTATGGGCTACGCATGAAAAACCATTTCAACTATTAGCTTTTTGTTTTGACTATGTAGAATATAGAAAATCAAGAGATAGTTATATATCACATTTACCAGTACATTTAGATGGATCTAATAATGCTTATCAACACATAGCAAGTCTTTGTAAAGATAACAAACTAGCAAAAGCAGTAAATATTGTTAGAGATAGTTGGGTAAGTAATTGGAATATGCACGATATACAACCGCAAGATTTATATAACAAAGTATTAGAGCAGCTTATGATTAATTTTAAATCTATATTTTTAGCTAATAATCAGTTAGCTAAAGATTGGTTGCGTGAAGATATTAATAGATCAGTTATTAAAAAACCTATATTAATGATTCCTTATGGTGGTACTGACTTTGGAATTGTCAATTATTTAGAACGTCTAGGTTGGCGAGAACCTAAGACACAAGAACACTATAGGTTTTTATGTAAACACATACGTCTAGCACTTAATCAGGTTAGCCCTAGTTGTGAATATGTAATGAACTATCTTAAAGAAAAAGCAGTATCGTCTTGGGTATCGCCTAGTGGTTTTTATGTGCAGCAAGAATATAAAAAACAGGTAGGTAAAAGAATAGAAACAAAACTAGGAACTAACAGAATACAACTAAAAATAAAAGAAGATACTGATATACCAGATAAGAAAAAATTAAGGGCAAGTATAAGTGCAAATTATATACATAGTCTTGATGCAGCAAATGTACATCTAGCTATATCTAAGTCACTAAAAAAAGGACTAAAACAATTCATTACTGTCCACGATAGCTTTGCTACTACTGGTGCAGATATAGATAAGTTTATAAAAATAGTTAGAGAATCTTTTGTAGAGCTATATACCAAGAACGATTGCCCTATTTATAAAAAGCTACCACCGATAGGTGATTATGATGTTACGGAAGTTATCAAAGCACTATATATATTCAGCTAGGTCTGGACAAGTAATTAAATAAATGTATGATTATGAAACCTCTATATGGGGTTTTTTTCTAATAAACTATCAAGGCAATTTCCAATGGATTTTAAATTTGAAAAGTCTCTGACTTCTTGCAGAGCATATCTAACTTATTGTTGGCTAGTAAACCCAGACAAGAAATACAATAATTATCAGGCTACTTTACTAATAAAACCAGACATGAAGCACTTGCTTGATGACGGTACAGAGGTGGATAGTGCAGTATGGATGCACGAACAACTAGAAGCAGTAAAAAAAGAGTTTCAAGATGCTTTATTAGCACAATATCCTGATAGAAAAGGTAAGTTTAAATGGCAACGCAATGGTGATGGTGAGCCAATGCAGTACTGGCAATTCACTAATGAAGGATTAACAGTAAAGTTAAAGAAAAAAGCTGGTGGATTAAAGAAAGATAATACACCGTACACAACAGTACCACCTAAATTTTTTAAACAAGAAGGTGACAAGATGTTGCTATGTACTGAAGAAGAAACTAAAAAGTATGACAAGATAGCACCAGAGAGTGTAGGTCAGGTAAACATTAGGATTACTGGTTATGACCTAGATTACATAGGCTTGAGATTAGAACCTCAAGGTATATGTATGAGACATTTTGTACCTTTTGTCGGAGGTATGCAAACAGCAGAGGACTTTGGTTTTGCACCCGAAAAACAAACAGCACCGCCAAGTAGCTGGGAAGAAGAAACACAAAAAGCAACAACTTCAGCGTCGGACTTCTAAATACAAAAGTAAATTTGAAGCTGCATTTGCTGAATCTTTACACAAGAAAAAAATTAAATTTACCTATGAAAGCATCAGCATTGACTATCAAATTCCTTGCACCTATAAGCCTGACTTTATCCTCAACGATTTTATTGTGGAGACGAAGGGCTATTTCTCAAAAGAAGATAGACGCAAACACCTTATTATTAAGACGACAAGACCCGAATTAAGGATCAGATTTTGTTTTCAAAATAGTAAGACTCGACTAAGCAAAGCAAAGAAAAGCCTGACCTATGGTCAATGGTGCGATAGGCATGG
>MDTG01333632.1_pt1 | contig 10832 bp, 7 predicted proteins | sample 811421 | NCBI WGS metagenome assembly MDTG01 (sample SAMN05326645, study PRJNA326480) | marine metagenome | isolation source: seawater | place: Pacific Ocean: South East | collected 2011 | reverse complement strand
TATGGTGTAAAATAATTACCATCAACTATTGCAGAGAAATCTTCTAATTTAGAATCAACATCAATATTAGTTTCTATATTTGATATTGTATTACGAATACAATTATGCATTCCTTGCATTACAGACTTTAATATATTGATATTATCAATAACATCAGCATCAATATACTCTACGCACCAAGTCAATGCATTTTCTTTAATATATTCTGCTACTTCATTTAGTTTTTTTTTAGAAGAAAACTTTTTACTGTCTTTAATATTGGTTCCATCGAATTTAGTGGAATCTTTAGGTAAAACTACACAAGCTATATACACACGTCCAAATAAACAACCTCTACCAGCTTCATCTATAGATATTTCATATTTATTTTCATCATCATAAAACCTTTCTAATAATACAGTAGGCTTCTTCATCTTCTTATATAAATAAGTATATTAAATACATATTTATCAATTTTATTTAATACTTTTAGATACATATATTTTCAACATATACTATATATCTATTTGAAATATGAATTTAAAAATAACACCTTTGATGATATTTGTTATAATATTACTACTTTTAGTAGTTTTGACATTTTTGTGTAAATTACCATGCTTTAGCAAAGAAGGTTTTGTTTCATTCTTACATGACCAAAATACAATGACTGAACAAACTATTCCTCAATATAGCGAGAATGATAAATTATATAAATTATATGATAATCTTTATTTTGATATCCAAAATGCAACTTTAGTTGAAGTAGGTTCTCCAAATAAAGATAATATTACTGTAAATGAAACAAATTTTGATTGGGAGAAGTATATGGCTGATTATTCTGGTGATCTAAATGCAGATGTTGCTGATGCTGCTACTGCTTGGACTCATTATAATGAAATCGGTAATGCAGAAGGAAAAGTTGCTCATGCAAAATTACCTTTTGATACTGAAGGTAATACCATTAATTCAATCACTACATTACACAGAAATTCTGAAGATAGCTTTACATATGAGATTACCGCACCCGAACAACGTTTACCTACTCCTGCTACAAATTTAATGTCATCTTATAAAACAGTCGAATACATTACTGATTCTAATACTAATAGACCTACTGATGCATATCATGTATTGTATATGCCATGGGATAAAAAGACATATTTACATGTATTAAATACTACAAATGATAACAATAATAGTTTAACTAATAAATATTCTCATGTTGCTTCTTACTTATTTAGTAATACTTCTACTGCTCAAAATATAGACCATAATAATCAAGAAATGTATATTACTGATTATATTCAAGATGTAGATGCTAATAATAATAAGAATGTATTAGAACAAAAATATAACAGTGAACGTGAAGTTTATCAAATTAGTAAAAATGTAAAGTATGATATGAAAGGAGGTAATATATTAGTATTTAATGATGATGAAAATACAATTGAAGTTCTTAAACGTGATAGCAACGTAAATAAGATAACTATTAGATTAAATGATAGTAGCACTGACGAAAGAACTTTTGGAAATAATGATACTTATACCAGTGTAGATTTTAATGTTCGCACATTAGAAGACCGTAAAGGTGGCAATACTGTATTATATATTACTGATGCTTATAATACCATAGTTGCAATTATTGGTAAAGATTATGATGGTAGCACTTCTCTTAAAAACTTAAAGAGATTTACTCCTAATGGTTTAGATACTGGTTCTGGAGTTGTTAATGAAACTGATTCTAACAATACTTCTACCGATGTAAGTGGTAATACATACGACCCAAATTCTGCAGCTGATACTACTACTAATACAAATACTAACACTAACACTAACACTAACACTAACACTAATAATAGTGTTAATAGTAATGATATTAATTTAGATAACTATATTTTAAAAACACAAGTAGTTCCACCAGTATGCCCTGCATGCCCATCGTGTCCATCTTGTAGCACTGCTTCTGGAACTTGCGGTGATTGTGGTGGAAATGGAGGTAGTGGAACAAAAGATAAAGATGGTAAATCAACTGTAAAGGGTGATGCAGTATCTGAAAAGAGTGCATTACAAGGAGCAGTTGGTGCAGTCGGAGATGTTGCATCTGGAACTGTTGGTGCAGTCGGAGATGTTGCATCTGGAACTGTTGGTGCAGTCGGAGATGTAGCTTCTGGTGCAGTTGGAGCAGTAGGTGATGTTGCTTCTGGAACAGTTGGAGCAGTAGGAGATGTTCTATCTGGAGCAGTTGGTGCAGTAGGAGATGTCGCAAATGATTTAATTAGTTCTGGAAAAAATGCAGTAGATACTGCAAATAATAATAATCAATTACAACAAAATGCAACTAACTCACGGGGAACTCATATATTACCTAACTCCACAACTGACCCATACTCATACTATGGACAAGTACCTTATAAAAAACCTACATCTTTTATAGCAAGAACAGCAGATTTCAGTTCATTTGGTAAATAATTCGTTTAAATATCCATATAAATATAACAATATTATATAAAATAATATTGTTATGGAAAAGATTGATATTAATACTATATTTGAAAGAAGTAGTATTGAACAACAAATAAAAACAGTTTTATCAGATTTTGATGAGAAATGTAATGATTTAAATTATAAAAAAGGCATTTATTTGTATGGTTCTCCAGGTAGTGGTAAAACATATTTTATTACAAATATATTGAAAAGTATGGGATATGATACTATAAAATATGATGCAGGTGATATTCGCAATAAGGCACTGATTGAAACAATTACATGTAATAATATTTCAAATAGAAATGTATTAGATATGATGACAAAGACAACCAAAAAAATAGCAATAGTAATGGACGAAATAGATGGTATGAATAGTGGAGATAAAGGTGGTATAAATGCATTAATTAAATTAATTCGTCAAAAGAAAACTAAAAAACAAAAAACAGAGAGTAAAACAATGAACCCTATTATTTGTATTGGTAATTATTACACTGATAAAAAAATGAGAGAGTTAATGAAAGTTTGTAATATATTTGAATTACCAAGTCCATCTTCTGAACATATAAAAGAAGTATTAAAAATAATAATAAAGGATAAATTTTCGTTTACGAATGAACAATATAATACAATTTTAAATTATATTCAAGGTGATATGCGTAAATTAAAATTTGCAACAGATATTTTATTAAAATCTAATGAAAAAGAGTTAAACTATGAAATATTAAATATATTTCACATGAAAAGTTATAATGAAGATGCAAAATCAATTACAAATTGTTTATTAGAAAATAATTATAGTATTGATAAACATAATGTATTAATGAATGAAACAGATAGAACTATAGTAGCATTATTATGGCATGAAAATATAATAGATAAATTAAAAAATATTCCAATAAAGATAGCGTATCCATTATATTATAAAATATTACGTAATATTTGTTATGCCGATTATATTGATAGAATTACTTTTCAAAATCAAATCTGGCAATTTAACGAAATGAGTTCCTTAATAAAAACTTTTTATAATAATAAAATATTTCATGATATGACAAGTGAATATTCAAAACCTCGATTAGAAGAGATTCGATTTACAAAAGTTCTTACGAAATATTCGACAGAATATAATAATACACTATTTATACAAGATTTATCACAAATGTTATCTGCTGATAAACGAGACCTAATTGCATTTTTCCAAGAACTACGATTATGCATTGGAAAAGATTTTTGCAATGATAGTGAATTATTAAGTCAAATAGAAAATATGTTTGAAGATTATGATATTTGTAAATTAGATATAAAAAGATTTTATCGTTATTTAGATAAAAATACTAAAAAAGAAACACTTACTGAAGAATTAGAATAATTTTTCATTATAATAAGTGATTATAATGAAAATCTAATTATAAAATTCGATTTCATCATAACTTTTTTTTGGTTGTGCTTTTTTAACATTTCTTGAGGACTTAACTGGTTTTATATTTGATTTTTTTTTTGATACGATATCTAATGGTTTTAATTTAAACATATCTTCAAACATTTCATCAAATAATTCTTCACATGTATTTGGAACTTGTTTTACATTACCTTCATTATCTTTTCTATTTAATATTTTGTCATACATATAGTATTCAGATATAGTTTTATAACCGTTATTAAGACCGCAAAATAATATTTTTAAAGTGGGTTTTTTACTTATAAGTTCTTTTTTATTTTTATTTAAATAAGTACTAAAAATATTCCATTTACAATAATAATAAAAATGATTTGCTAACAACATTATACTTAAATATTTTATTATTTGTTTTGTACCATCTATATTTTTTTTCTTTAAAATAGCATTTTCATGACACCAATCACCGTCCAAATCTATTAATTTAACATCAAATGGGTCTAAATTTATAACACAATTAGCTGGTTTTAGGTCAAAACAAATTATTTTCATTTTAGAATGTAATGTATCAAATATATTGATTAGTTGACCCGCAATTATTATATCTATTTCACTTAAAACATTAGATTGTTTATCTTTAAAACCATCATGCATTTTATTATTATAATATTCCGATATACTCATATCAAAACCTTCGTTTACAATAATTTTATATATATTATGAGTAAGCACTTTTGGAACCATATTATGCATAATAGATGTATTTGATTTAACAGATACTAATTCTTCTTTCCTATATATGCCATAGTAATACAATGATGGTGAAATATTATAATAATCTGCATTATGCCATATATCAGATTCTTTATTAATTAAATTAGATTGTATAAATTTTTCAATTTCCGTTTGGTTATTATCAGATTCGTTTTTTCTATTATTTAATAAATTATCTGGTATAGAAAATATAGGTTCTAATGAGGTTCTAAATATTATTTTATCATTATTATCATCTTCTAACAAAATAACTTTATTACTTGCACCTACGTCTGTTTTTATGTTTTTATACTTATTATAGTTAGGGAAGTTAGTTTGAAAAAACATCATTACATCATTTTCATAAGGTATATCCTTAATATTCTTATACATATTATTTACATTAGAGGGTTCTGGTTTATTTTTAGACATGTTATATATTATAATAGTTTATTTTAATATATATTTATTGGTTTACAATTACTTCTTTATCAGGAATTAATTTTGATTTTTCTGTAATAGAATAAGATATTTGTTCAGTTGATATAGTTTCTATATTTTTCGCATTCACAGTTTTTAAAGAAGCAAGTTCGTCCTTCAACTTTTGATTTTCCTTTGATAATTCTTCTATTTTCATGGACATTTGAATTATTTGACTTTGCATATTCATCATATTGTTATGCATATCCTGTTTCTCCTTACCGAATTGTTGTATTCCTTGTTGTTGTTTTTGAATAAGTTCCACTACTTCCATATTATTTAGTTGTCTCGGTGGTTTACCTGGTTCGTTTAGCATGATAGGACCATTTAATTTTTGTTTTTCTTCTATTTCCTTTATCATTTTGGCTCTTTCTGCTTCTATTATTTCGATTTGTTTTAAAACATCAGGTTTCATTTTAGGTAATCCAGGTTCATAATTTTCCAATAAATTATCAATATCATGCATAAAAAATTGTTTTATTGGTTCTTCAAAATCTTTTTGAATAAATGTTTCAACGGTTTTTGGTGATTCTTTAAAATAATCAGGGTGTGCAGTATCAAACATTTTTCTTTTATCATATGTATTATGTTCATGTGAAAATACCAATATAGATTTAATAGGGTCTAACTGAACAAAAGGAACAGTATAATTTTTTAAAAATGCTTTTTCTTCAGCTAATGCAGCAGAATCTTCATATTGAGTGTCATCTAATAGTTTCTTTCTAAATGCAAATGTTCCTGCAGTTGCATGATTTGGTCCATATGGACCGCATTGTATCATCTTATGTATGTGCTTAAAATATATGTATATCTCACTGCTTCCAGCACATAATGCTTCTGGTTTACTCTGTAATCGTTCAACTGCATGAGATACTCTATCTGGTGGATAATAATCATCATCATCCATATAAACAATGATAGAACCACGACAATGTTTATGCATAAAATTTCTTTTTGCTCCTAACATCATTTTTTCTTCAATATCAAAATATCGAATTTGTGGAATACCAGATGCTTGAACTAAATCCTGAATCTTATCTGTTCCATCATCAACTATTATCCATTCCATTCTACTTTTTGGATAAGTTTGATTCCTAAAACACTGGAACATCATATTAATAAAGGGTCTTCTATTAAATGTAGGAGTGCAAATAGAAACCATAGGCAAATTTTGGGTATTATTTGCCTTTCCTTTAGATTTCGATTTCTTCCCCATAATATATGTATTAGTACATGAATATATTTTATATCTTTAAACGAAAATATATTCTTTTTAATTATTTCTCATAAGAAGTAATTGTATTTTATCATATAACGCATTATATAACCAAGTAGCAAAAACTACTATTAATAGTAAATTAAAGAACATGAAAGAATCTTTTAATGAAAATCCTGGAATTATACCACTTGTGCTTGAAAGTTCTGTCATCATCTTAATTAAGTAATAAAATGCTATACCTAATAATAATACAAGATAGATATTTGACTTTAATAATCCTATTAATTTAAATATTATTTGCATTATTTTCTTAAACATAGAATCTCCATCACAACCCTTTTCGAATTCAGTTGCAAATGCATTATCACTATGCACTATAATGTTTAATATAGTAGCTATTATACCATCGGGTGAATACCATGATATAGCAAAGAATGAATTAAATATTAAATATATAAATATGAAGAATGCAGCAACTGGGACACTAATAAGAATAATTGTTATAAACCTTACAAATAATAATATCAATCCTAATAGTGATAAAGCATCTGAATAATGTTCAATTGCATGTACTGCAAAATATACTACTACTATTCCTGTCATTAAGTTGATAAGTGTGCTACCAGTTGCGTCTCTTATTATTGCTACTAAAAAGTTCTTAAATAATGGAGCTAAATTTTTTATAAAATGAAAACTGGCTAAATATACAAAAATGTATAATATTTTGCCATTAAATAATAATGAACTATATTTGGGTATTTGAATTGTAAGTAAATTATCTAATATAGAAGGGAAAAATAACGCAAATTCAAAAAACCATAAAAAAAGTTTCATTAGACCATAATCTTCTCCGATTTCTTTTAATTTATTTATATCTAAATGTGCTACTTCAATATCAGTATTGTCTAATGCGTAAAACATAACATAGTACCAATTAAATGAAACTGGAACTGCTAAAAGAGCAGAAAATAATGTAGATGTATATTCCCTAATTAATTTTTTATCTTCATCTGTAGCATTTCCATTTGAAAGAACATCAGCAATACCTTCTCCAAATTTCTTATTTGCATCAACAAACTTACCATAAGAATTTTCTATATTTTTAACCATTTCTTCTCTCCAATCTAAATCGACCTTGTCTGGGTCCTCAACTGTATCTTGACCTTCACATTCTCCTGGATTTTCTTCACAATAATCTCCACATTCACCGGTTTCTTCACATTGTTCTTTAACTTGCTCTGCGTGTGTTTTTACTGGGGTTGAACCCATATCAATTAAACTTGTTTCTTTTTCTTTATTTTCACTGTCTTCTTCTTCTTTTTCTTCTTCTTCTTTCATACTTTCATTACCTTCAATTATATTATTTGTAAATATACTACTCATCGTGTTAAATGATTCAATGTTATCTACATTACCTCTTTTTTTAATAACTTCATCTGTATTTACTATTTCATACTCTTCATTTTTTAAAATATTAAATGTTTCTATATTTTTAAAGTTGTTCTTCACTTTCCTTTTTTTAATATTTTTTAATTTATTTTCCATATTAGCTGTTTGAAAATTATGTTCGTTTTTATTACTAAAAGCTTTTTTTGCAGATTTATTATATTGATTATTCGATGTATCCATGTATAAAAATAAATATATTATATTATATTCTTATAATATATTTATCATATTAACATATCTTTATCTGGCATATAACATACCACAATTTCCACTAACTATAGATAAAACATTATATCGTTCTTCGTATAGAGTCAAGTTATAACTATACTCATACAGTCTCCAATTTGATTTTCGCATACCAATTATTTCGCCATTATCATCACAAATAACATCAAAATTTGAATTAACAGGGTCTATTGTAGGCACATATGTGTTTATTTCAAGTTCAATATTATTAAATTTACTCATATTAATAGCTCCAGATGGTTGATATTCAAAAGGACTTGTATTTAAACAAAAATTATAACAATAAATTCCTTCTTTTGCAAAACCTTTTGTGCGTGTATATTTTTCAATAAAATCATATACTCCTCTGACCATTAAATTTTCTCTATATTCACCATTTAATATTATACCCATAGTTTCCAATATTTCTTTTCTATTTTCAGTATGATAATCACCAGTAATAGTAATTCCTGTATTTTGCTTTGATATAGGATGCACTCCTAAACCATATTCTAATGTTCCTTCTGTTCCAGGAACAGGTTGTAATGGTGCTAACCTAACATTAGAAGGTAAATTATGATACGGCCAATTTGTATAATTACTCCATTCATTTCGTAAATTAACATCATTTCTTTGAAAAAACCACATCCAATTAGAAATCATACCACTTGATTCTATCTTAACTCTTTTTGAACCAGTTATATTTTCATACTTATGTTCAAACACATCTTTTACCAAATATACATGGTCTTGTGCTGCAAATTTTTGAGTTTCATCTTTTGATAAAAAACAATATGTAGACATTAAATGAATATCTGCATTCCAAGTATTTATCTTATTTTCATAATCTTCTGGTAATACATATCCACTTGGTGGTGTTTGTAAAAATCGATACATTTGAAATCTGTTTTCATTAAAATCAGGTTTAACATATGGATATGAATAACTATAATCAAAAACATCTCTTACTTGAAATAAATCTTGTATAGGACGCATGGTGACTGTAATTGATAATTGATTATATTGTAATGCAATTAAAGGAAATGCACAGCTATTTAATAATGTAAACCATGAATTAATAGGTATATATAGATTTCTACCACGAATAGATGGTTCAGAACCTGTAGAATTTGTTGTATATGATGCAGATGGATATGCATTTGAACGACCATGTGCATAGGCAGGGTCATTTAATTCGCCTATATTACCAGTCATTTCATTAAACAATTTCTTTTTTTCTTCACTAAAATCTCGTTCTACCATAGCAGCCAAATATTCACCTGTATATCTTTGCAATTTCATTCCACCACAATGAATTGTGATTTCTTTTATCATATGTGTTCCAATATCCTTTATCCATTTAAAATCATATGGTGCCCATCTTCCACTGGTTTCACTGCATGGTGAATATACTGGACTCCATATATCGGGTAATCCTACTACAATATAGGTATCCATTAATAAATCTGCATATCTTGGTATTTTAAATGTGAATACAGATTCTTCGGATGGACGTAATTCTCTTAAACCATCATAATCTATACGGAATTTTTGCATACCAAAATTTGTATATTTTACATATGCAGCTTTAAAAAAGGTCTTTAATGGATTTCCTGTTAAAAAAACGTTATTATCTCCTACAGAAATTATATTTAGTAATCCTCCTGCCATAATTCAATGTTATATTTATATAATATATTTTTATTATATTTGTTATATATAGAATATATAAATATGAATCGTATGGAAATTATTGTATATGTTATCATTTTTATGATATTATCTTACGTTTTTTATAAATTATACTGCAATATCCAGATAAATACTGTATCTATTAAAGAAAATATGGTTGGTGAAATGAATCCTGATGAATTTAATTCAATTGTTTCAAATAAAAACTTTTTAAATATTGGCGGAATCCAAAGTATTGATAGAAAATATAGTATTATGCCTTTAAAAGAATATTGTATTAAGGCATCTTTAAATTCTGCTACTACTGGTAAAACTGTCAATAAAGATATGATTAAATTTGTATTATCAAGAGGTTGTCGTCTTTTAGATTTTGAAGTATTTTATACAAAAGTTGGCAATAATTATTTACCAGTTGTTGCTGAATCTACTGACCCCGAATTTAAACAATTTTCTACAGATAATCATATTACTTTAGAGAGTGTATTTACTACAATAATTAGTAATTGTTTTTCTGGTAATTCTCCTAATAAAAAAGACCCTTTATTTATTCATTTACGAATTAAGACAAAAGATACTGAATGTTATAGTGCCATTTCAAAATTAATTGATTCTATATTGAAAATTAAACTATATCAAGGTGAAGTTAATAATAAAACTAAACTGGAACAGCTTATGGGTAAAATAGTTATTGTAATTGATAAAACTATTCACAGAGATTATAAAGATTATGCTAAATGTAAAGGAAGTGATGTAAAATGTTATGATTTATCGAACTATTTAAATGTTGAAAGTGGCAGTCAAACTATTAATTTATATTCTTTAATGCAAATTGAAAATCAAGCAAGTAGTCCACCACTAATTAAAGACGATGAAATATCTACTACTGCTATTTCCAGTAAATTAGTATTGCCTATCCAAAAATCAAAACAAAATCCTAATATGCAAAAGTTAGTAACTAATTTTGGCGCTCAAATGATAGCTTATCGATATAGCAATCCAGATAATAATTTAGTAGATTGTGAAACTTTCTTCAATGATAATAAAAGTGGTATAGTTCCTTTAGCTGCTGCTATTCCTTATTTTCAAAGAATTCATAAAGAAAGCACAAAAAAATAAATAACTAATATATAAGATAATTTTTATATATTA
>MDTG01269426.1_pt1 | contig 10832 bp, 7 predicted proteins | sample 811421 | NCBI WGS metagenome assembly MDTG01 (sample SAMN05326645, study PRJNA326480) | marine metagenome | isolation source: seawater | place: Pacific Ocean: South East | collected 2011 | reverse complement strand
TAACGGTTAATCCGGGAATAGATCGCAGTGATGCAAGATGCTCTATGGGTTGGTGTGTTGGCCCGTCTTCTCCTAAAAAAATGCTATCATGTGTAAATTGGTAAATAATCGGTAGTTTCATTAACGCTGCTAACCTAATGCCATTTTTCATATAATCTGAAAAGGTTAAAAAAGTTCCAATAAAGGGTTGAAAAAATCCTCCTAAATATAAGCCTGCAGCTATGGTTGACATTCCAAATTCTCTTACACCATATTTTATATTTTGTTCATTAAAATTGTTTTTTGATATCATGTCACTTGATTTAATATAGGTAGAATCAGAACACGATAAATCAGCTGATCCTCCAATTAAATATCCTAAGTCACTTGCTATTGTTTGTATGATGGATTGAGATGAGCTTCGTGATGCACTGTTTTCTTTAATCTCACTATTAATAATATTGGTTTCTACTTTAGTAGATATGTTTTTTGTTTGTAATTGATTTAGTAGTTCATTTTTTTCTGGGTAATTAGTTTGCCATTGTTTAAATGTGCTTTGCCATTGGTTTTCGTTTTCTTCTAATGTGCTTTGTTGATTTTTAAAAAATGTTTTAACATCGTCTGGTACATGAAACTCTGGTTTTGTTGGAATACCAAGCTTTTGTTTTGTTAGTAAGCTTTCATCACTACCTAAAGGTTTTCCGTGAGCTTCAGATGAATTTTCTCGGTTAGGGGAACCAAACCCTATTTTTGTTTTTGCGATAATTAACACAGGTTTTGTTGCTTTTTTTGCATCAGTAAAGGCGTTGTCTATGTCATTATTATTATGGCCATCTATTGTTATGGTATGCCATCCATATGATTCGTATCGCTTTTTAACATCTTCTGTAAAACATTCATTTGTTGGGCCATCTAAGCATATATCGTTACTATCATATATTACAATTAAGTTATCAAGATTGAGATGTCCTGCTAAGGAGGATACTTCAGAACTTATTCCTTCCATTAAACATCCGTCACCGGCCAAGCAATAAATCGTATGATCGATAATTTTATGTGTTTCTGTATTGAGTCGTTCTCCTGCCATTTTTTCTGATAAAGCCATGCCTACTGCGTGGCCAATGCCTTGCCCTAATGGACCTGTTGTTGTTTCAATTCCATAGTTCACATCATATTCAGGGTGTCCTGCTGTAATAGAATGAGTGACTCTAAAGTTTTTTATATCTTCTAATGATAAGGCGTAGTTAGATAAGTGTAAGATTGAATACAGTAACATAGAACCATGTCCTGCGGATAAGATAAATCGATCTCGATTAATCCATGATGGATTTTTAGGGTTATGGTTTAAATGATTTGCATATAAAACACTGATAATATCGGCACATCCGAGTGGTAATCCTGGGTGTCCGCTATTTGCTTTATTGATGGCATCAACCGATAACCCTCGTATGGTATTGCTAATAGATTGAATTAATTTTGTTTTAATCATTTTTTAGATGCTACTTTTTCGTTATAATAGAGTAAGATTATATACTTTAGTTTTAATTATTATCAATAAAAAATATGTAATAAAGGATTTATATTTATGTCAATAACTACAAAATCATATGTTAATAATCATTTAAGTATTGATAAGCAGCGATCTATTTTTGGTGCTTTATTTGATTCTCTTAATGGTTATGAATTTTCTTTAAAAGATAAAAAGGAATTAAATCTTGAATCAGATCGATCGTATGCTTATGGTGAAATTGCTTTTGATGGTTTTAAAGAAATTTTGGATGTTATTAATACATCTGAAGAAATTGAATTTATGGATTTGGGCTCAGGTTTAGGAAAAGCTTTGGTATTAGCCTCGTTAATTTTACCTTGTAAGCGATTAGTTGGGGTTGAGAGATTACCATCTTTGGCTGCTAAGTCAAAAGATGTTTTAAATCAATACTGTAATGATGTAAAAGAATCTTATCCTGATGTTGAAGTACCTACGGTTTCTATTGTTCAAGATGTGTTTGATTCTATTTCTTTTAATACAGTGGATGTTTTATTTGCTTCTGCTACGTGTTTTAGTGATAATGTTGTTGATTCTATTACATCTCGAGTTCATGAATTAAAAGTAGGTGCTTATTTAATTATGTTTACCAGACAAATTACATCTAATCATTTGGAATGTATTTATAAAGGATCGCATAAAATGGTTTGGGGTTTGCCTACAGTTTATATTTATCGGCGTAAATCGTAGATGTGAGGATTTTTGTTTCTCTAAGTTCTGTTTGTTCGGATTATATTGAATTAACCGATACGCAGTTTCATCATGTGTCTAGAGTTCTAAGGATTAAGCCGGGAGATCGTTTGGATGTTGTTATTGATCAAGAATCTGTGATTATTGTAGAGTTTATTTCGTTTAAGGCGCAATTTTTATATTATAAATTAATTAAGAAAGAGGCTATTTCTTTAGATAGACCTTATATTACTTTGTTTCAAGCGTTACCAAAGCAAGATAAGTTTATGGATATTGTAGATAGTGTTACTCAATGTGGAGTTGCAGAGGTTTATCCTATTATAACGGATCGATCTATTACTAAATTAAATGAAGCTAAAAAACAAGATCGATTACGTCGATGGCAAAAGCAAGCAGAACAGGCTGCTATGCAATCAAAGCAAATTCGTATTCCTATTATTCATCCTATTAGTCATTTTTCTGATTTTATTACTCAGGATATTGTTTCAACTTATGATCTTTGTCTTGTTGCTTGGGAAGAAGATTCAGCCTTTACGGTTAAGTCATATCTTGATGATACTAACAAGATACAAAAAATTGGTGTTTTTATTGGGCCAGAAGGTGGTATTAGTTATTATGATGTTGATTGTTTGGTGTCAAAAGGCTTTAAAATAATGACTATTGGTTCTACTATATTAAGAGTAGAGATTGCGGCACTTGTTGCAGTTTCTCAAATTTTATTTTTTTATCTTTAAAGGTAAAAATTTAGTAGTGATTTTTATGAAACAAGAATTTTATTATCGTTACTATTTAACATGCTTATTCACTATGCTATTTTCTTCATATCTTATTGCTCAAGCTGATGTTGCTGATCAGCAGTTTTTGGATAACTCTGATCAATTCTCTGATCAACATGGTGTTCGTTTAAGAGCTGTTGAAAATACATATGAAAGTAATGTTGGTGCTATTTATTTAACCCCGCTATCTGTTCGAGAAGCAGATGAATCAAAGGATGAGGTCGCTGAGTCTGTTAAAAAAAACGTAAAGGGTGGTTTTTCATTTTCAGATATGGCTAAATTAAGTAAAAAGAAATCAAATTTGAATAAACAGAAAGCTAATGAATCTGTAGTTAATAAAAAATCAACATTTACATTTTCTAATATGGCTTCTATGGTTCAAAAGGAGCCTACTGAAAATAGACGTTCAAAAGATTAATACTTTAAATTTCTTTTGGTTGATATTGGCAACTAAGGTAAAAATCGTTTATAAAAATGTTTGACGATAATCATTATATTCCAAGGAATTAATGATAATACTAGTATGTTTAAAACAGCTTGATCAAAGCAAGCAATGGCTAATACAATTCCTAGTATATTATTCATAATCATACAACTATTGGAACTTGCTAATTTTTCACCTTTTGATTTCCAGAAAATACTAAAGTATCCAATGAGTTGAAATGCTAGAAAGCATCCAAATAATATTAATAGGGGAGATATTTGTTCAGAATAGGTTTGTATTAATGTTTGAGAGCATACGGATATGGATATAGTTACCATGCATGATAATAAAATAATAATTTTGAAATTAAAGTAACTTTGTAAGTTTTGAACAATATTAGGTATGAAAACACGTTTTATTAATTTTGCTATTAATAATGGTATTAAAATTATTTTTAGTAAGCTTGTAAATAATAGCATGTAGTTTAAGTTTAGATCTGTATTATAAAAGATGAAAAATAAGAAAGGAATTGAAAAAATAGATAATAAATTGGTTATGATAACAATGGTTAAATTTAAAGAGGTTCGTCCGTTCATAATATCTGTAAATAAAGCGGATGTTACACCTGTTGGTAATGCAGCTAATAAAAATAAACTCATTTGGATGGTTGGATCTGCTTTTATTAATACAAAGTAGACAATGATTGGTAATAAAATTAGTTTAATACAACTTATATAGATAACGGTTAATGGATTTTTTATATGGGTAACAACATCAATAATATCTACTTTTAAGAATAATAAACCCATTATACACATAATGATATAGATAATATATCCTTCATATGGCATAAATACTTGAGGATATGAAAGACCTAAAAATATGCTGATGATTATGAAAATCCAGAAAAATCTGTCGGTTTTTGTAAGATATCTCATTTGTTTAGAATCTCCATTAGAATAATTAATTCTATCATATCTCTTTTAATAATTAGAGACTTTTTTGTCATGATTTCTTATTTTGGTGTTGAATATTGCCTGAAATGGAGTGCTTCACTGATATGAATGTCAGTTATTTCTGATTGGTTTTCTAGGTCCGCGATTGTTTGTGCTACTCTTAATACTTTGTTACAGGATCGTGCTGTTAATAAGCCTTTTTCAATGCAGGTTCCTAAATAATCTTTTTGTTGTTTTGATAGATGTATGTGGGTGTTTAGTAGTGTATTAGGAATGGTTCCATTTTGAATGTTTTTATTATATCGATGATGTTGTTTTTGAATTGCTTTTTCAACTCGTTTATAAATTGATTGTGATGTTTCCTCTTGGTTTGTATCTTCAATAAATTCTTTTTTTGTTAATCGTGGAATGTTTAGGATGATGTCAAAACGGTCTAGTAGTGGGCCTGATAATTTTTTGTTATATCGTTTTATTTCATGTGGGTTGCAGTTACATTCTACGCTTGTATCTGTTGAAAACCCGCAAGGACAGGGATTCATTGCTGCAGCTAATAAAAATTGTGCTGGATATGTTAAGCTTTGGTTTGCTCTGGTAATAGTAATGGTTTTTGTTTCAAGTGGTTGTCTTAGTACTTCTAATGATTGACGGTTAAATTCGGGTAGTTCATCTAAAAATAAGATTCCATGATGGGCAAGGCTAATTTCTCCAGGTAATGGTTTTTTTCCACCACCTACTAATCCTGCATATGAAATGGTATGGTGAGGTGTTTGAAATGGTCTTTCTGTGGATAATTCTTGAGAATGAATTTGTTTGCTAATACTTTGTATTTTTAAAATTTCAATTTGTTCACTTTTGGTGAGTTTAGGCATGATGGATGGTAGTCGTTGTAACAACATAGATTTACCTGATCCAGGAGGCCCTATTAATAAAATGTTGTGGTGGCCGGTAGCTACTATTTCCATAGCACGTTTTCCAATAAATTGACCTTTTACGTCCTTGTAATTATTGTTTTTTGTTGATGGTTTTATAGCGTATATGGGTTTTTCTTTGTATGGCTTTTGAGTGTTAATTGATATTAGATCTAATAATTTTTTGATAGGATAAATTTCGATTCCTTCTATTAAATTTGTTTCCTCTTTATTATCTTCTGGGATGATTAATTTTTTTGTTTTAGATTTAGCAACCATTTCAGCAATAGCCAACATTCCTTTTATGGGTTTAACACAGCCATCGAGTGATAGCTCTCCAATCATTGTTATATCATTTGGTAATTCTATTTGATTGTTACAAATGAGTAATCCTGCGGCAATAGGAAGATCAAAGTAAGCACCCTCTTTAGGTAAATCGGCGGGTGCTAAATTAATGGTATATTGTCTTAACGCGTATTCAAATCTTGAGTTTTTGATTGCTGTTTTGATACGTGCTTTACTTTCTTTAATCACAATATCTGGTAATCCTACAATATGTTCGGTGGGTAGTCCTCGTTTAGAGTCAATTTCAACGTCAATGGCAATGGCATCAACGCCCAGCAGTGTTGCGCTTTTAATTTTGGTGAGCATAAATATAGTTTAGTAAATAATTCTTTTTACGTAAATAAATTTTTTTATAAAAAAAATATTACGTACTTTGCTTTGGTTAAAAAATATATATTATTGTGTATAATAAAAACATGAATTTTTGATTTTGTGTAAAGGAGAGTCTATGTTTTTAAATTTAAGAAAAGGTTTATTTGTTTTTTTTATTATGACTTTATTTTCTTTTTCTATCTATGCTTCTGATACTGAAAAAAGGTCTGTAACACCGAAAGCTTTATCTGGTAGAGATGTTATGAAAGGTGTTTATGATCATGCGAAGTTTCATAAAACACAAAAATCTGAAATTATGATGGTTATTGAAGATAAAAAAAGAAAAAAGGGGAAAAGAACGCGTCATTTTATTCTAAGTAAAAAACATAAACCTGAAGAAACACGCAGTTTAATTAAATTTTTTAAGCCTGCTAATATTAAAGGGACATCTTTATTAACTCATGCTGATGAAGAAAGTGATGAAAAATTGCAATGGATTTATTTTCCATCGTTTAAATCAGTTAAAAAACTAAGCTCAAAGCAAAAACATGATAGTTTTATGGGGTCTGATTTTACTTATTCTGATATTGGAGGTCGTCAGCTTGATCAAGATGAACATGTCTTAGTAAAACAAGACAAAGATTATTTTTATTTAAAAAGTACACCTAAAGACAAAGATGATCATTACTTACATTTGGTTGCAGTTATTAGTAAAAAAGAGCAGGTGGCCCGTAAAATAGTTTTTTATAATCGTAAGAAGGAAAAATTAAAAACACTTTACAATAAAACAGTCAAAAATATTAAAGGGGGGCATTTAGTTTTTTATTCAAAAATGGTAAATCATCTAACAGGAAGTGAGACCCATTTAAATGTTAAAAAAATGGATGTTGGTGTTAAGCTTGATGATGCTTATTTAGGTATGCAGGGCTTGCAAGATTAGTTTTTAAATTATTTATGTATAGAGTTTGGTGTTTTTGCCTTTTTTTTTGTTTTATTGTTAATTTTTTCTATGGCATTATTAATGCACAAGATGATGTTTATATATCACGAAAGGATTTTGTTGTTGGGCTATCAAATGCTTTAAAGGGATCTGTTGAAGAGATTACAACGGCTCAACAAGATATGTATCGTGATTTGTCTTTTTTGTCGTTAAAAGATAGGCAATCTATTTTTTATGTTATTGATAGGATAGGGTTTGTTGGCAATGCTAAAACGAAAGAATTTTATCCTAATCGTATGATTACTTATGCTGAAGTATCTGTTATATTGCATCGTTTTTTAATCTCTGTGAAACGCTTGGATCCTGATGTTCCATATGAGAATCGTTATTTTGGATCTCATTGGGCGGCATCATATTTTAACCCATTGGTTGAACAAGGTGTTTTTGAAGGAGGATCGCGGTCTGTTTCTACTATTAAACCTGGTATGAAGATCAAACGTAATGATGCTAAACTTATTTTTAAAACGTTTTTAATGGTTTTATCTCATAATAGTGAGGATGCTTTTCTTTTAGATGATCAAGTTTTATCTATTTTAACTAATGATGATAGAACTAATACTCTTTTAATGAAATTTGAGCCGGATTCACAAAATCTTACATTAAATGATACATTAATTACTACTAATTCTTTAGATACTAGTTTTTGTACTCGAAAAATGTTTTTGATCATGTTATCAAATCGTTCTAATGATTCCTTTTTTGAAATTACAGAATCTCATCAAAATATGTATAAAGATTTAACTAATTTATCTTCAGATGAGGCTCAGGCTATATTTTATATTATTGATAAGATAGGGTTTATTGGGAATGCTAAAACGAAGGAATTTTATCCAAATCGTTATATTACTTATGCTGAAGCTTCTGTTATTTTATATCGGTTACTGGATGTTCAAAAACGTTTTGATTCTGATGTTATTGTTACAACTAACTATTTTGGGTCTCATTGGTCAGCATCATATTTTAATGCCTTGGTTGAAAAAGGGTTGTTTTTAGATGGATCTCGTCTGATAGCAAACATTACTCCAAATATGACGATATTAAATCGTGATATGGATACTATCTTAAATGTATTTTCTAATATTTTTTATGATGGTAATGATGTAGGACTTTCTTTAGAAGAAGATGATTTAATGATGGATGATTTTAGTATGGATGAAATGGATGATGATAGTGGTGATTTTAGTTTTGATGATGATGAGGGCTTTCAATCTTTTACAAAGAATATAGAAGGTGTGGCTGGTACCTTATATCAGCAAGGAACCTATCGTCAAAAATTTGGTTCGTTGTTTCGGTTTAAATATAATCATGATTTTAGTTTTATTGATTTTGTTTCTCAATTTGAATTTACGTATGTATCCTTAAGTAATCGGTATGAAGTACAGCTTTATGAAAAAAACGGTCATGAATATATAGAATATGAATTTGATCATACAGACCGAGAATTTTTTTTTGATTTAAGGGAACTTTATATTCGTAAACGGTTTGGATCTCGTCATAACTTGTCGTTAGGCCGTCAGCTTATTGTTTGGGGACAGTTTGATATTTTTTCACCTATAGATTTTGCATTACCTACTCAAGTTGATAATGGTGGATTTAGTTTAAATAAAGCGAATAATCGGATGCCTCAAGATGCTTTGATTTATCGATTTTACCCTTTTCCCAATGTTGAGTTTAATACTTATTATATTCCAAAAACTCGTATATCTCAGTTTACCAAATTTTTGATAAATACATACAGTGAATATACATTTGATTCTATACCAGTTTTGGATCCAAGTTCGTCTTCTTATGCTGAAGATAAATTTGTTGAAATACCGATTAATGGTTCTTTTCCTGATGAATCACCTATTACTGCTTTTCGACTTATGTTGTATCCAAGATGGTTTACTTTAGGATTAACTTATTTTGATGGTTTGGATATTTATCCTTATGACGTAGGCGTTGTGAGTGTTCATAATGGTTCTCAATATAATAGTAAGTTAGAGGGGTCTTATTATAACCATGATAGGCAGATTACTATTTTGCCATCTAAATTATATGGACTAGAATTATCTAAATCTATTGGTAATACTACGTTTAAAATGGAATTGGCTCGTAAGCAAACTAATAGAGGTATTTATGGGGTTAGGGATATGGATTTTCTTTCTGGATTTGGCGAGTCTGAATCTGAAGATGATAATATGGACTTTGATAAAAAGCTTATTTATGATTGGATTCTTTATCAGAATGGGGGTAAAAATTATATTCCTTATTATTGGGATTTTATTGGCGTTGGTTTAGATGGCAATTATAATTGGGGAATTGTAAACTTTTATGTAACACGTATTAGTTTTTCTGAGCATTCAGGGTATGCTGATATTGTGAATTTAGAAAATATTGTTAGTGGTTTACGTACGTATGATAATTTTCCTCTTTTTGGATTAAATATTGGAAAATATTTTGGTCAAGATAAGAAGAAATTGCTAGGTTTTGCAGGGGGGATGTTAACTGGCTCTCTTGGTGTTACTTTGTATTATGGTCAAGAGTTTCGAGAATCTTGGAATATGTCTGTGTCATTGGAAGTTATGAATTATATTTCTGATGTTGAGTATATGGAAGATAAGTATGCTAAGTCTCCTTTAGATCCTAGTATGAGTTTTGGCTTGTCTCGTAAGTTTTAACCTATGAAACGATTTATATTTATAAGTTCTATTTTATGTTTGTTTTTTCTTGGAATTCTATTTTTCTCTTATATACCTTTTAATAATGACAGGTGGTTAGAATCTGATGATCCGTTTCAAACTCATTTAGATTATTTAGATGATGTATTTCTTCCAGGAGAAGATATTGTCTTAGCATTTCGTCTTCAAGATTCCTTTTTTAATGAGTCTATTATGACGCAATTTTTAACGTTTAAGGAGACAGTTAATAATCTTGATAGTGTCCTTTCTATAATGTCTCCTTTGGATGCAACGGTTATATTAGATCAGGATGATTCTTTAATTATAGAACCTTATCATGATGCTTTGATTGAGGGACATTTTTCAACCTTAACTGAATATCAGCAACATTTTGAAGCTAGTATGTATCATCATCATTTATTATCGTCAGATTTCAAGACAGTTGCGTTGGTTATTACGATTGATAATGAAGGTACTATTTTAGAAAGAAATATTAGGAGAAGGGATGTATTGTCTTTTGTTTATAATACGATTGGGTCATTTCCTATGTTATCTGATTATGCTCTGACAGGTAATTCCTATGTTGATTATTATATGAATCAACTTACACGGTCAAATTTGTATCTATTGTTACCTATTTCTATTGTTTTGGTTCTATTGTTTTTAGGTTTAATTTTTAGAGATTTTTTAAAGGTAATGATGATTGCTTCATCCGTCTTTTTTTCTTTATTAATTTGTTTGGGGGTTATTTATTTAGTGAATGGTTTTTTAAGTATTGTCATGGTTGTTTTACCATTATTAATTGTTGTTATTGCTGTTGCTGATTCGGTTCACATATTAACACGTTGGGCTCAGGTGAAATCGCATCATGACCATGCAGAAACAGCTATTCAAAGTACATTTGGTCATATTTGGAAAGCCTGTTTATTAACATCTATTACAACAGCTATTGGATTTGGATCTTTTTATTTTAGTGATATGTTACCTTTAAAGCGATTAGGACTAGCATCCTTTTTTACGATTCCCTTAACTTATGGTGTTGTTATGGGCTTGATGTATGTTTGGATGATGATGTTTAAAGATAGACTTTTTAGTAGTAAATTTTATCCTAGTCTTAAGCCCTCTTTGCCTAATTTTGTTGTTCAAAAGTTTGATTTTATTCAACGATTTCATAAAGTAATTGTTTTTTCTTTGTTTGCTCTTTGTGCATTGGCAATTTTTGGTTTGCAATCTGTT
>MDTG01148699.1_pt1 | contig 10832 bp, 6 predicted proteins | sample 811421 | NCBI WGS metagenome assembly MDTG01 (sample SAMN05326645, study PRJNA326480) | marine metagenome | isolation source: seawater | place: Pacific Ocean: South East | collected 2011 | reverse complement strand
ACAGGAATGAAGACGAGTGGGTTTGCTGAAGTTGATGACCAACTGGAGCGCCGACCTGTTGCATCCTGCTAACCTTGCCCATAATATGGGCGGTTCCAGAAGAAATCCGCTGGGGGGGGTTCAAATCCCTCTGCTCCCACCACTTAACAAAACATGAATATCTTGATGTGTGATTGGTTTTTGCTTGGGTTGAGGGAGAGGAATGAAGCGACTATTAGCGGTGTTTCTTTGTGCAGTCATCTTTTTGCCATTGACAGGTTCAATTTACGAACAACCTGTTTACAACAGAGCCAATTGGTCGTCAATTGATGATTCTGGAATTCACTGGATGAATATTGAAGATACTTATCAAATTCCTTTACAAGCAGAACCAAATTGGGCAGAAGATAATCCAGAATGGTACGAAAGGTCAATCTTTGATCAAAATAAAAACGCAATCCACGACTCTATAGAATCTTCTGAAGTTCCCGTGGGCATGGGTATTTCTTACAATACTGAAGTCTCTGAGTCTCATATCGCTCAATTAGAGCAGTTAGGAATCGAAGTTGTTGACGTAATTGAAGCGATAAACTCGGTTCTTATTGGAGTCCAAGAAGCATCATTAGCACAAACATTGGTAGAACTTCCTAATGTTGTCATGGTACATCAGTATGGCACTGTAGTATTCTATGGTGACATCCAAACACCCAATGTTAAGGCAAGAAATTCTTCCATATATCCAGACGCGGCATGGAACTTTGGTGTTACAGGTAAAGGTGTAAACATTGCAATGGTCGATACAGGAGTAGATAATGAACATCCCGGATTGGTTGGAAAGTTCGTTGCTGGTTATGATGCAGTTTGTTATTTACATACAGATCCAACTTGTGTTGCAGCAGGTCTTGGAGCTCGTGAGACAGACGGTTCTTATGACCCAGATGATGGTAATCAACACGGTACTGCTTGTATAGGGATGTCATCAGCTACAGGTATTGAAGCAGATGGTAGTCAAAGCGAGTATTATGGTTCCGCTCCAGGCTCTTCGCTTGTAGATGTAAGAATTGGTACAGATGCTGGGGCAGGGCCGTTTGAGAATTATATATTAGAGCAAGAATTTTACGAATCAGCCATGAATGGTATTCAATGGATTATCGACAATAAAGATACTGCTTGGGCAGGTGTCGATGAAAGTCTGCATGGTATTGATATTATTTCTTTATCTTGGGGTATTACTTCTCACGAAAATGGTGGATCAGATGGAACAGATATGCACAGTATGATTCTTGATGTTGCAATGGAAGAAGGTGTTGTAGTCAGTGTTGCGGCAGGAAATGATGGCCCTAGTAACGATGGGCTATCGGGCATGGGCTCTTCAGACCTTTCGATAACGGTTGGTGCAACTGATGATGGTAATACTATTACCAGAGATGATGATACAATCGCATCTTACTCTTCCCGTGGCCCTCGAAGGGATAATGGAGATGGCAATCCATTAAACGAATTGAAACCAGAAATAACCGCACCTGGAACTAATATCATTCAAGCAGAAGGATGTGTGACATCTGGTTCATGTAATAATTTCCTTGGCGGTGATGCTTCATCCAATACTTACACTAGTAGAGGTTCAGGAACTTCATATGCCACTCCATCTGTATCGGGCATACTGGCATTAATGATAGAAGCTAATGAGGACTTGTCTCCATTTGAGATGAAGGAGATACTGAAGTTTACTGCTGAGCGAAAAGGCGAGCCAACTCAACCTGATGTAGATCCATACTGGAATCGAGATTTTGGTTGGGGCTTAGTTGATGCATACGAGGCAGTAAAATTATCTCTTGAATTGAAAGAACAGAACTTGACAGGTAAAATAGACACAAACACTCAAGTTCATATTGAATCAATGGGCTTTGATAATGAATCAATGCTCTATGTGATCGATGGAGTTGCTTGGGGACAGATGGGCTCAGTGAATGCTGTTGAATACCGAATAAATGATGGCAATTGGATGTCTGCTGCATTTGAGGAATCTAATACAACTTTAGGTGCACTTGAGAGATTTGCTTGGTCAATAGCCCTTGATACAGATAAAATTGCTAAAGGTAACAATACGTTAGAAGTAAGAGGAATCAGCGATGATGGGCAGTCTCTTCCAGTAATTATTACAGTTGCAGGAGATGGAAATACCAATTCTCATTCTGAATCTTTGTTTGAAAAATTTCATCTTGACTTTATTTTCATCGTATTATTCCTAATTGTAGCACTATTGTTATGGAATGCTAGAACAAGTAGTCCAGAAAACTTGACATTAGATAGTAATGAATCGATAAATAAAGTTCTCAGAGACGATATGGATCTCGCTTCGGTAGTCGATGCTGAACTATTGGAAGGATGACAAAAAAGGTGATTTTTTGAGAACGTTTAGCGATAGAGCATTATCGATTCAGCCGACTGGCGTTAGGAAAATGTTTGATTTAGCAGGTGACGATACGATCTCTTTTGGCCTAGGTGAACCTGATTTCCAGCCACCTAAAGTTGCAATAGATGCATTTCATCAAGCGATGGTTGATGGACACAACAAATACACAACAACTGCAGGTCTACCTGCCTTAAGGGAACAAATTGCGCATTCTTGGAATTTTTATCAAGAAGGTCTAGATCAAAGTAATGTTTGCATTACAATGTCTGGGACAAATGCCTTGCTGAATCTATTTCTAACTCTGGTAAATCCAGGTGAAAATGTACTTCTCCCAGAACCATATTTTCCACTTTATGGTCCTGATGTGACGATATGTGGTGGTGAAGATAGGTATTATCCATGTAAGTTTGAGAATGAATTCATTCCTAAAATAGAGGATTTGGAAGAACTGATCGATGAGAATACAGTTGCGATTTTGTATAATTTCCCGAGTAATCCAACAGGCGGGACCTTAACTGATTCTCAACGTGATTCATTACTTGATTTTGCTAGACGTCATAATTTGTGGATAATTAGTGATGAAGTATATGATAGGATTGTCTTTGATGGTAAACATGTTTCATTTATGGGTGTGGATTATGATAAAGTGCTTATTGTCAATTCTTTTTCCAAAACTTTTGCCATGACAGGCTGGAGAATTGGATATATTATCTCGACTAATGTAGAGGCTATGAGTCAAATAATTAAAATGCAATATTACATTACTGCTTGTTCTAATGATGCTATGCAATATGCTGTACTTGCTGCGATGGAGAAAGCATCAGATTATCCAGATTTGATTGCAAAAGAATTCAAAGAGCGCTGTGATTTGATAGTCAATCGATTAAATGAAATGCCAGGCGTTGAATGTCATAAACCTAAAGGGGCAATCTATGTCTTTCCCAAAGTCAATGTGAAAGGAATGAATTCAGAAGAAGTTGCACTCGAATTACTCAAAGATGGAGTATTATGTTCACCTGGTTCAGCATTCGGTCCATCTGGTGAGGGTCATCTAAGATTTGCTTATACAATTTCTAAAGAAGATATATCTCGCGGAATGGACAAAGTTGAGGCTACGTTAAAAAGACTTAATGGGTTGTGATTAGGTTATGTCCTTATTTCCCTCAGTAATGTATTTCTCGTTAGGATTTTTTACATCGTTTATTTTTCCTCGCTTACCTATAATCTTAATCACTAGGGTAAAAGGATTCAATACTACATTTCCAGCTCATCCGGAACCGATTCCTCTTTCACCCAAACTTACTCAACGAGTATTACATATGAGAATGATTTACTGGATGGGATTTGTCGCCGCAACAATACCTCTTTTGTTTGGTCTAGCATCGATTAAGTGGGGTAATGCGGCATTTGGTTTTGGATTATGGATTTCTTCAGGATGGTTTATTCTCTCAAGAATGCAAACCTTTGTTGGCGGCCCAAAACCACCTTGGACATTAGAAATAGCGCAAAGACTTCAGTTGGTTTTGGATGAGGTAAAATCGGAATCACCATGTTGTGTCAACCCACGTCCAGAATGGAAAATGTTGTCCATTTCATGTGTTCAATGTGACAAAGTTCTCGATAAAATCCCAAGACCTGATTTGGGCAGAAAAAGAAAAGATGGTTTCTTTGCTGGCGGATTTAGGTTACTACTTACCGATGGTTATCCTGTAATTGACAATAATGTAGCAGATTTTGGAGAAATAGATGATTCCGAGGAATAATTCTACACTAAAAACCAATAATTCTAATCATTAACATTAGCAATCTTTGATAATAAAGTGAAGCAACGTTACTTTATGGCGGGTAAGGGGCGTAAAAAACCATTTAGTGCTCGCTTATGGTTAACAGTTGTTGCTCTTTGTCAAGTATTCTTGACACCTTTAATCGCCTTTACTCTAACTTATCTTTTTGAATTCAGTTTCTTTGGTGAAAGTATTAACATTACATTTCAGAAAGAAATGATACCCTGGATTACTGCAGCATCTCTTATTTATGGTATGGTGGCGCTTTTCCTTGCTTTAATAATAGGTGGATATACTCCTCTGGTTGTTATTGAAAATGGTGGTTGGATGAAATTTTTGAAGTTTTCACGCTCATCACGGAATGCTACTCAGCGACGTATTGCAAGACAAAATTATGCATCTTCTCCACATGGACAAATTACTGTTCTTGCACACAAACGGTGGCAACAGGGTCATTCAATCATTTCCACTCATGGTGGTTTGATTTTACTTGCAGTTCCGTTTCAAGTACTATTGGCAACATTACCATTAGCAATGGTTTTGATGGTTCCTGATAGTTTAATGAGAGAAAATCGAAGACTAGAGTTAGCATTAATATTGTATATTTTTACGCTGGGAATAGTTATGAAATATTATCCAAAATTAGCTAAAAAATACATCGGTATTGCCTCATTTACTAGAAAATGGCTAATTTCTATGACCAAGATATCATGGCTGGCGCCAGTACTTATTCTATGGTTGATGGGTAGAATGGCAAGCGTAGTAGTATTGGGGTGGATAGGTTCTGATATCGATTTAAACATAGATCTTGAAAAGTCATTCTTTGAATCAACACTTAATATTGGTTCAATACCAGAAACCTCATTTCTTGACCTTATTGCTGCACTAGCAGTTATTCCGTTGGCCACCTTCACTACTTTGGCAGTTTTAGGTGCAGGTTCAGGAGATCCACCTGAATGGATGATTGAAAATTTAGAATTGCAAGGTTCTAAAGAAAAAGCAAAAGTAAGTGATGTTGTTGATAATCTGTCCAATACAGTCATCGTTCCAGAGGTTTCAGAAACATTAACAAAAATCACTTCAAACAACAACTTGCCAATTGTTGAAGAGTCAATCCAAGAAGTAATTCCTCCCCACTCAGATTCATCTGAGCCGATAATAAGTCCACCGGTTGAACAGGTTGAAATTAAAACACAGGATGACTTTGATTTCGAACATTTTTTTGACGGAAATTTCGGAGATAACAATGAGCAACCATCTCATGATGAGCCATCAATTAAGGGTTTAAAGTGACTAATTTAGTAAATTTCTTGTCAGTCAAACAACAATTACTTTCATGTGTTGAACCTTCATGGCTCGAATGTTGATGATGATGAGAAGGCTCTCTTCGATTTCCCTTGTTACTTTGTTACTGTTGCAAACACTTGCAATAAATTATGTTCCTGAAGCGGAAGCAGCATCTGCTAGAGGCGGTTCAAAAGATGACTTTAGTATCTTTAGTATCGAGATTGGAAATGCCTCATTAGCAACTGAAACATGGGTTCAACCAAATGGTGATGTTCAAGAATATCTACTTCAAAACGATCTAGTAGAAGTTAAAATTACTGTGTTCAAAGATGGTGCAGTAACCGGTACTCAAAAACAAACTGATGCTAAACTCGAAATTGTTCATCCAATTGGATTTGTTATTGAGGAGTTTACTTGGACAACTGATTTGATGCCTGGAGGAGGTAAAGACGAAAATACAATTCTTTGGAATCCTCAAGAGGCTCATTCAGTGTTGAATACTTCTACTAACGAACTTACTGGTGGTTTGATTTTGCGAGCCTCAGTGAACTTTACCAACGATGATAGAAACGATAACGACGTCATGGAAAAGCAAGTTCCTATCGCTATACATAAGGATTTGATGGATGGAGAAGCTAGTGGCAATATATTGACATTTAGGCCTGCAAGGTATCCAATTGGTGGCGGAGATGCAAATAATTACGGCTCTTGGTATGAAGATAGTGATGATTCTGCAGTGGGTAACTCTCACTGGCGAATGTCATTACCTGGTAACTCATACCCCTCTAGTGCCTTTGACAGACTAGTTCATTCATTCAAAAATGGTAACAATGATTGTAGTGGAGATGCTCTTGATCCAGGATTATCGACAATTAACCAGATTCCTGTATGTAGAAAATTATTCCAATCTCAAGAATATATCTCTACACAAGTACACCTACAAGCATGGGGTACAATGGGTGCAGGAGATGCAGCCTATCTCGAATTTTGGAACGGCAATGGTAACTTTTCAGACCCGTTACAATCAGTTCATTGGGATGTCGCAGCAATCAATCCAAGTCCGGTTCCAGGACAATGGAAGAATATTTCATGGGATCCACAAACTGTATGGTCACAAAACCCAGCATTGATGAATCCAGATCTATTGCTTGGTGGTAATTCTTGGACCTTTGGTTTAGTTTTACGTTCTGATAGTTCAGCAGCAACTCAAGGCATGCACTTTGATGATTTTGTTCAGTTTGGTATTTCTAAAGTTGATGGATTTACTTTAACTGCAAATTGTGACAATCCGGTTGGTGGCTTTGAAACGGTTCCTAACGACCTTGTTTCTTGGAAGTGTTTGGTAACCAATAATGGTTACAAAAATGTTCAATTCCGTGCTGAAACAAATATTACCAATGCTTCTTGGATGGATCCGGTAGTTCCTCAATTACGTCTTGATACAACTAATCCAAACGACAATGACTTCAATGTTGTTATTCCGCCAATTGGTCCTTTTGAAACAACAGAGGTTTGGGCTAATTTATCAATACCTCCAGGTGCAGAAGTTCAAATCCAAGATTGGGAAATTTGGTTCACTGATGCTAGTTCAGCTAATACGGGAGAAAAAGCGCGTGTAACTACAACAGTTTCTATCAATTCACAATACAGTGTTAGACTAACATCAACTAGTTCACAGATTGCTCTAACTATGAACCCTGGGGAATCTCAATTATTGCCTTTTACAATTTTCAATACAGGTAATTTAGATTCTACTTTCCAACTAACTTCTACTTTTAGTGAAGACTTGTGGTCTGGAACGGTACAAGATGAATTAGGTAATGCAATCACTTCATTATTTATGCTCAAAGGTACATCAGCAAACTTGAACCTACTTATTTCTGCAGAGCAGCAAGCTTCTCCAGGTCAAGTCAATGTCAATATTAGAGCGTCACGCACTAGTGGTGATGTAGTTGGAGATACATTACTGACACGAATAATCGATGTACCAATTTATCGAGATTTTGATTTGGAGGCAAGTTATGCTCTGTTTAGTGATGATAATGGTAGATTGTTCGTTGAAGGTTTTGCTAATGGTGAAGCTAAATCAATACTGATGTCGTTATACAATAATGGAAACGATGAGGAATCTTACAATATTTCAGTAACCAATGATTTCCCAATTAAATATAGTGAATCAGGTTCTTATGTCGATACATTACAATCTCCATTACTTGATGAGTGGGGTGGTTCATGGACTTTCTTCCTAAATCTACCAATGCCAATTGGATTGCCTGAAGGCTTCTATGAGGTTGTAGTTACCGCAACCAATGTTGATGATCCGGCACTTACAGTTAGTGAGGTGATCCCTGTAGAGATAAGAAAAACTGCTAGTGTTGATGTTGAAACAGACATTTCGGACCAGTCATATATTCCAGGAGACATTGCTCAATCAATGACTTTTGAAGTAACCAATAATGGTAATATTGCTGATACATTCAATATGAGCCTAAATCTACCACAAGGAATGAATGCTCAATTCACCAATTTAGTAAACGGTCAATTGACCCCAGTTATAGACAGCGGTGCGAGTTACAATGTGACGGTTGAGTTCTCTTTTGATAGTGGAATTAGTGGTAATTTGCAAATGGTGATTATTGGAAAGAGTGAGTTTGATAACACGGTTGTTGCCAGCGGTGGCTCAACATACTCGGTAGGAAGTTCCAATCAGTGGCTTAAGATACTTCCATCTCAACAAGTAATTATCGATAATTTCGAAAATGAAGTAGTTCTTGAAGTTACAGTTAGAAATCAATACTCTAGTGCACAATCGGTATCAATGGATATTGATTATGGCAATTCCAGTAGTTGGTATCAGTCTAGAATAGATAGTAGCGACCGTCAATTTGTACTAGGTACGGGTGATGATTCAGTTAGAGTGGTGACAATTCGTTTTGAGGTTACTGAAGACACTTTGAAGAATTTAGAGAGTCCAACATTTGATTCTGAAATTATTCTTTGGGCTCGTTCAGATACCGTCAGTGATGCTGCACAATCAAATATTCAAATTCAGTTGAGAAAGATAATAATTGAGACTAATGATGATACAGGTTCAGGATTTGACTTCGCAGGAGCAGCTACTTGGCTTGCATTCATTGTTGTTATTATTGGTGGAATTGTAGTAACTATTAGAATTCTGAGAAGTGTTGAAGAAGAGGACGATGAATATGCAAATTGGGGTCAAGAAGGCTATCAAGATAGCTTAACCTCAACATATCAGTCGGTTATCTCAGCACCAACTGTACCTTCTGGACCGCCAGCAACTGTGCCAACATCTATGCCACCTCAAGCACAAGAGCCTCCAACATCTATGCCTCCACAAGCCCCAGTGAAACCAGTTCCCGAAATAGCACCGGAACAGGCTACACCTTCTGCACAACCTGCAGCTCCTGCTGGGCCACCTTTGCCGGAAACAGGCCTGCCAGAAGGATGGACAATGGAGCAATGGAACGCATACGGTGAAATGTGGTTGTCTCAAAATCAGCAAAACTGAATTTAATTATCAAATTCTTTAATCGTAGGGTTCAAGACTTGATTGCCCTCGCAGACCATGAGGCGACTATATGTACGGTAATGGACAAGCACCAATTTTCATTTTGAAAGATGGCACTCAAAGAACAAGAGGTAGAACCGCTCAATCAAACAACATAGCAGCGGCGAAAGCCGTGGCAGATGCAGTAAGATCAACTCTTGGTCCAAAAGGAATGGACAAGATGCTAGTGGATTCAATGGGTGATGTTGTAATTACCAATGATGGTGCAACAATTCTCAAAGAAATGGATATTGAACATCCAGCAGCCAAGATGATTATCGAGGTGGCAAAAACCCAAGAGCAACATTGTTTTGACGGAACTACTACTGCAGTAGTTCTATCAGGGGAATTGCTCAAGCGTAGTGAAGATTTGATTGAACAAAATGTTCATCCAACAGTTATCTGTGAAGGATTTCGATTGGCGGCTGAGAAAGCGGTTGAGTTATTGGAAAGCCATGGTATTGCAACAAAGAATGATGATGCAGTATTGATGGAAGTAGCAAAGACCGCTTTGACCGGTAAATCTGCAGGTGCGGTTAAGTCTTTCATGGCTGATATCTGTGTTAGGTCAGTTAACGCTGTTGGAATTATTGAAGGAGACCAAAGAATAGTTGATCTATCAGATATTAAAGTAGAAAAGCGACAAGGAGGTTCAATCAAAGATTCCAACCTAATTGATGGAATTATTTTGGATAAAGAGAGAGTTCATGCTGGTATGCCAAGATCAGTTAAAGGCGCTAAGATTGCGTTGGTTAATTCAGCAATAGAAGTCAAGAAAACTGAAGTTGACGCTAAGATACAGATTACTGACCCAAACCAATTATCAAAATTCCTTGAAGAGGAAGAAAACTACATCAAAGGTTTAGTTGTGAAGATTCAAAACTCTGGAGCAAATGTATTAATTTGCCAAAAAGGCATTGATGAATTGGCTCAACATTACATGGCTAAAGCAGGTATTTTTGCTATTAGAAGAGCCAAGAAATCTGATATGGAAGCATTGTCAAAAGCAACCAGTGGTAAGATTGTCACCAATCTTGACGACTTGACAAGTGACGATTTAGGTAATGCAGAGAAAGTTGAAGAGAAGAAAATAGGGGAATCTGAAATGACCTTTATCACAGGATGCCCGGAGGCAAAATCTGTTTCTGTGCTTCTTCGTGGCGGAACTGAGCATGTAGTTGATGAGATTAGGCGAGCATTTGACGATGCTGTAGGTGTTGTTTCCGTTGCTTGGGAAGATGGCGCAGTTTTGACCGGCGGCGGAAGTGTTTTGGCGGCATTGTCAAGAGATCTTCGAACCTTTGCTGAAACGGTTGGTGGAAGAGAGCAAATGGCAATCGAGGCCTTTGCTTCTGCGTTAGAAATAATTCCACGAACTTTAGCTGAAAATGCTGGTCTTGATCCTGTTACTACGCTAATTGAACTCAGAAAAGCTCATGCTGATGGTCAATCAAATGCCGGAATCAATGTCTATGAAGGCGGAGTTGTCGACATGAAGGGTGCCAATGTACTAGAACCAATTAGAGTAGTTGAACAAGCAATACAATCTGCCACAGAAACTGCAGTTATGATTCTAAGAATAGATGACGTAATTTCGTCCAAGGGAGTCTCAATGGGAGACGAGATGGGCGATATGGGCGATTTCCATATGTAATTTGGTCTTCAAAAAAGCGTCTACTGAAATGTCTCTCCCTATGGGAGAGCAAGCAAGATTCAAAGACTACGGCGATTTGGCAATATTGGGTGAGCGATATGCCAGAGGTACCTGACAGGCAACTAACAATTTATTTCGGTT
>MDTG01109018.1_pt1 | contig 10832 bp, 13 predicted proteins | sample 811421 | NCBI WGS metagenome assembly MDTG01 (sample SAMN05326645, study PRJNA326480) | marine metagenome | isolation source: seawater | place: Pacific Ocean: South East | collected 2011 | reverse complement strand
TATAAACAAAATCGTATTTTAAAGGTGGAATATTTAGATTTTCCTTTGGGCTTAGTTTTTTTAATAAAGCTTTTCTCGCATGAATAATAAATTTTTTTGAACCCGCGTCTTTAGTTGTTTGTACAAATGATTTCAAAAATTCGAAATCTTCAACATTGTTATATCCAATTCTTGTTTTAATTGTTACAGGAAGTTTTGTAGCTTTTGCCATGGCGTCTATACACTTCGCTACTAAGTTGGGTTCTTGCATTAAACATGCTCCAAATTTATTTTTTTGAACTTTTTTACTTGGACAACCCAAATTTAAATTTACTTCTCTATAGCCATACCCCTCAGCAATTTTACAAGCCTCGGCTAAATCTTTAGGGTCTGATCCACCTATTTGAAGTGTTACAGGGTTTGAAATATTTTTAAATGATAATAGTTTATCCCGATTGCCTTTGATAATTGCGTTAGCAACAATCATTTCTGAATATAAATGTGCGTTTTTACTTATAAGACTTAAAAAATAAATTTCGTGCTTATCAGTGCAATCCATCATTGGAGCAACTGAAACAGATTTTTTCATTATTTTTCTTCTGGTTTTTCGACTTCTTCTTTTAGTTCCAGAGGCTCTTCTTCTAAATTTTCTTGCTTAATCTCAGGTTGCTCAGATTTTAGTTCAGATAAAGCTTCCTTGGCTAAATTACTAGTCTGTTTCTGATCTGGTGTTCTTCTAGTTCTTTTTGAAGGTAATACAGCTATACCGCTCTTTGAAACTTGTCCCTTATAAATATTTTCAAAATCATCGTTTACTTCCTCTTCTGTGTCTTCAAGTTCTTCGACTTCGTCTGGTTCTTTTCTTAATCTAGTTATTGCATTCTTTTCTAGTTCTTTAATCGAAAGCTTTCCATCACCTATTTCTCTTAATGCAATAATAGTTTTTTTATCGTTGTCCTCTTCTACAAGCATTGGTGATCCAGAATTTAATTGGGAAGTTCTTTCTTTAGCTAATAATACGAGATCATATTGATTATCAATTTTTTCTAAACAATCTTCTACTGTAATTCTAGCCATGATGAGGTTTATATTTCATTTAATTACCACAAATCAAGCTCTTTTTAGTCTTATTGGATTGATTTTATCACTAATAATTAACAGCATTATAAACGCAGATACAATATAAATAGCCGAAAATAATGATATCGTTTCTATTGTAAATCCTAAATCAATAAAATAACCAAAAATAGCTGTTCCAAATGCAGTTGAAAAAACCATTAGTCCTGTAGTTAGAGCTTTAATGCTTCCAATGTGTTTGACGCCATAAATTTCAGCCCATGTAGATGAGCCCAATACATTGGCAAGGCCATTAGATACACCAACTAAACCAAAAAAAACGTATGATATAAAAGGGAAATTAAAGAAATATAATAAAAGTAAACCAATTAATAATGGTATATTTAAAATAAAAATCATCCTTTTGCTTTTAAATTTATCTATTAAAAATCCTGACAAAAATAAAGTTAAAATTGATAGCACAGAGTAAATCATAAATGATTTTGGAATAATATAAGCTCCCCAAGATTTAGACTCAGATATAAATGATTGATAAATAAAAATACCTGTTGCGATCCATGGCATAGCTAACATGTTCAATGAAATTATATAAAACTTAACATCCTTTAGAACCTCTGTTCTTTTCCAGCTTTTTATATAGTTTTTAACTGCAGATTTATCATTTTGTAAAGATGTCTCTCTTGAACTTAATTCCACATTTTTTATAGTGTAAAGGATCGTAAGTGGTAAAACTATTATCATTGTAAGAGATATGAATTGCCACAATGTTCTCCAAGATAAAAAAGTAAGAAGAAAAATTACTAATACAGGTAATACAAATTCTGCTGTTGAAAGACCAAACCAAATCGCACTTAAAGCTTTACCCCTTCTTTGATCAAAATATCGTGAAATAGTTGTTGTAGATGTGTGTGACATCAAACCTTGACCAGAAAATCTCATTAAAAAAATACTAATCACGAGTAAATATAAATTACTAATGTACGAAAAAAAATAACTCGATGTGATTAATAGAAAAATTACAACTATTGAATAATGAAATATTTTATAATCGTCTATCTTTTTTCCAAACCATATCAACGAAAGACTTGAGCAAATAGTTGCAAAAGCATAAATTGAGCCAAATTGTCCATGTGAAATATTTAACTCATTTCTAATGCTTGGATTAAACAAACCTAAAAAAAAACTCTGTCCAAAGCTTGAAAAAAATGTAAATATAAAACCAAATATAAGAACTTTTTTATTTAAACTAAGGTTATTCATTAATGAGTTGTAAAGTAAGTTTCATAGGTTTAGGTGTTATGGGATATCCCATGGCTGGATATATATCAAAAGCAGGACATAATGTAACTGTTTATAATAGAACTAAATTAAAAGCAGAAAAATGGATTAAAGAATATAAAGGAAAATTAGCCGAAACTCCAATGGATGCAGCTAAAGATTGCGATTTTATATTTACATGTGTTGGAAATGATAATGATCTAAGAGAAGTTACACTCGGAGAAAAAGGTTTATTCAAAACTGCTAAAAAAGATTCGATTTATATCGATAACACTACTGCTTCCGCTAATATCGCAAGAGAACTTTATAAGGAGGCTAAATCAAAAAGTTTTTATTTTTTAGATGCTCCTATATCTGGAGGACAAGCTGGGGCAGAGGGTGGTTCTTTAACAGTGATGGTTGGAGGTGATGAAAAGCCTTTCAAAAAAGCTGAACCAATAATTGATTGTTACAGTAAAAAGATAAAGTTACTTGGCCCGTCAGGAAGCGGGCAACTAACAAAGATGGTTAATCAAATCTGTATTGCAGGTTTGGTACAAGGTTTATCAGAAGCTATTAATTTTGGGATTAATGCGGGTTTAAATATGAATAGTGTTATTGAGGTGATATCTAAAGGTGCTGCTCAATCTTGGCAAATGGAAAATAGGCACAAAACTATGATTGAAAACAAATTTGACTATGGCTTTGCTGTTGATTGGATGAGAAAAGATTTAAAAATTGCCATGGACGAGGCAAAAAAGAATAATTCCCCCCTACCAATTACAAAAATAATTGATGAATACTACGCTGAAGTTCAAAAAATGGGTGGTAAAAGATGGGATACTTCAAGTTTAATAAAAAGATTTAGAAAATAGTGTCTTTAGAACAAGTCAGTTACTACGAAAATTTTGAAGAAATTGAAAAAAAGCTTTGGGCTCTACTGACCAGAGCTGTAAATGATCGAAATTCAGAATTTAGAACTCCTGCATTTATATGTGGTAATAAAGAAGAGATAGATGGAAGAATTGTAGTTTTAAGGAAAGCTGATCAAGAAAATAATTTTGTACAATTCCATAGTGACATAAGATCTTCTAAAGTTGAGATAATTAAAAAAAATCCAAATAGCTCATTATTATTTTACGGAAAAAAAGAAAAAATCCAATTAAGAATGAAAGTAGTATGTGAATTACACTTTAATGATTATGTATCAAGAGACTCCTGGGAAAAAACTGGTCATATAAGTAGAAAATGTTATTTAGTAAATAATGGACCTGGTACTGAAACTGAAATACCAACATCTGGTCTTAATGATAAATATGACAAATTCGATTTTACAAAGGAGGAAAGTGAAAAAGGTTATAAAAATTTTTGTGTGATAATGTGCAAAATAAAAAGTATTGAATGGTTATATCTAGCCGCAAAAGGCCATCGAAGAGCGTTGATTGATTTTATTGGATCAAAAAAATATACCTGGTTAATTCCCTAATTTTTTATACTTTTTGAAATTATTAACATAATGTTCTGCGTTTTCTTTTATATGCTTAATTTCATCATCTGTTACTTGTCTTACAATTTTACCAGGACTTCCAATTACTAAAGATCGCTCTGGTATCACTTTATTTTCAGTTATTAATGCATTGGCTCCTATTATTGAATTTTTACCAATTTTAGCTTTGTTTAAAATGGTACTTCCTATCCCTATTAAGCAATCATCTTCAATTATACATCCATGCAGCATTACTAAATGTCCAACCGTAACATTTTTACCAACAATAGCCGGACAACCAGGATCAGTATGAACCACACTTCCATCCTGCACATTAGATCCTTCACCAATTGTAATTGGTTCTACATCGCCACGCAAAGTTGTATTAAACCAAACATTTGCGTCTTTTTTTAAAGTCACATTGCCAATTAAAACCGCATTTGGAGCAAACCAACTATCTTGGTCAAGCTTAGGACTAATATTGTTGAAATTATAAATCATTAATATAATTATATTATATTATGGTCTTAACAAAAACCCCTATTTGTAATTTTGGAGAAAAGGCTAAAGATTTCAATTTGAAAGGCGTTGATAAGAAGTTTTATAAACTGAGTGAGTGTAGTGGTAAAAAAGGTACTATTATAATGTTTATATGTAATCATTGCCCTTATGTTAAGGCAATAATCACAGATTTAGTTGAGGATATTAAATTTTTAAAACAATTAGACATAAATGCAGTAGCTATTATGTCAAATGATGTAAAAAACTATCCTGAAGATTCTTTTGATAAAATGATAGAGTTTTCAAAACTTTATAATTTTAATTTTCCATATTTACTGGATGAGACACAAGAAATTGCTAAAAAATTTGGTGCTGTATGCACGCCTGATTTTTTTGGATATAATCAAGATTTAGAACTTCAGTACCGAGGAAGAATAAGAGGATTGCAAAATTTGAAACCTGTTAGATCTGGAGATAGTGAGCTTAAATTAGCAATGAGTATGATTTCTAAAACACAAAAAGGTCCAAAAGATCAAATACCTAGTATGGGTTGTAATATAAAGTGGATTAAATAATGTTTGTAATTTCAACAAGAAATTTTCCTCCAGATGTTGGGGGCATGCAAAACTTAATGGCAGGACTTGCATCATCTTTATTAAAGCATGGTCCGGTAAAAGTTTTTGCTGACAGTTTCTTAAATAGTGATGAATTTGATAAAAAATCTGGACTAAACGTAACCAGAGTATCAGGTATTAAATTTTTTAGAAAATATCGAAAAGCTTATTTAATTAAAGAATTTTTATCAAAAAATTCTGTAAGAGCATTTTTTTTTGATCATTGGAAAAGTATAGAAAAAATTGATACAAAAATATTAAAAAATACTCCATCATTTTGTCTAATCCACTCTAAAGAAATTAATCATAGTCAAGGCGGTTTTATTAATAAAAGAATGATTAATGCATTAAATAAATCTACCTATATTATATCTAATTCAAGTTTTACCAAAAATCTTGCGATCAAAAACGGTATTAGAAAAGAAAAGATTCAAATAATTCATCCTGGTTGTGACTACCCAATTAAGATTGATAACAAAAACTTAGAACAAGCTAAGGAATTATATAGAAATTGCTTTCCGAGAATTATTACAGTAGCTAGATTAGATAAGCGCAAAAGTCATCAAAATATACTTATGACTATTAAAAATCTTAAGCCTAAATTCCCTAACATTAAATATATCTCCATTGGCGATGGGGATGAGATGAGCAATCTTTTAAATTTAAAAAATGAATTAGGTCTTGGAAATGAGGTGCATTTAATAAAAAATTCATCTGAACTATTAAAGGTTGCTTTATTGCAACAATCAGATCTTTTTTTAATGCCTTCAATAATTTACAAAAAATCAGTTGAAGGTTTCGGTATTTCTTTTATCGAGGCAGCTAGTTATGAAACAGGCTCAATAGGCGGTATTGCTGGTGGAGCATCTGATGCAATAAAAGATGGTTATACCGGGTATTTATGTGATGGGGAAAATTTAGAATCAATTTACAATGCCATTATAAAATTTTATGACAATGAAAATTATAAAAAACTTGGAAAAAATGCTTTATTATTCTCTAAAGATTTTCATTGGGATAAGATTATAAAAAAATATATTAAATTAATTTAATTCACTTTTTATTTTATCAATAATTTCATCTACTTTTAAATTAGATAATTTATCAACAGATATTACTTTAAAATTTTTATTTCCAATGTTTACTTTCTCAGCTGTGGTATGGCTTCCAAAAAGAACAAGTCCTTTTTTTTTGAGATGTGAGCATATATGCGCAGGACCTGTGTCATTAGAGATAATATATTTTGCTGATTGAATTAAAGAAATTAAAAAATTTAAATTTACAGGTTTATTGTCATTTAAAACAATTTTCGCATTAAGTTTTTTAGCTTCTTCAATTTCTCCAGGCCCTGGAGCGATCAGTATAGGATATTTATTTTTATAAAACTCTTTAATTTTAATTATTAATTCAGAATAATAAGGCCACTTTTTTTGATTATGTTTTTTTGAGCAAAAAGGAAATATTAAAATAAAATCACCATTGGTATATTGTTTTAAATTTCTTGATATGTCCTTTATACTCCAAGATAAATCTATATTATTAATGCTATTTGTAGTTACATTGCTTTTTTTCAATTGCTTTTCCATGCGATGAAGAACTGAATTTTCATTAAAATCTGAAAGTTTCTCGTCTTTATCAAGGCTATTTTCTGATGAGGACCATTTAGGATATTTAAGTAGAAATTTTCTATAAAATTTAGTTCTTCTAGAATTTTGTAAATCAAAAACATGCGTAAAATTATATTTTTGAAGTAATTTTTTAAGATTAAATAAATAAAACAAATTCCATCTAGGCAACCTTCTATCTAATATCACACCATCTAGATAAGGACATTCTGACATTAACTCAAGATAAGGTCTTGAAGTTAAAAGTAGAACTTTTGAATTTTGAAAAGAATTCTTAATATCTTTTATTGCTCCATTTGCTTGAATTAAATCGCCTAATGAACCATGCTTTATTACTAAGATATTTGACATATTTTTAACTTAATATAATGAATTATTAGTATAATCAAAATTTATTATTATGAATACAAAATTAAACAAAATATTAGCTGAAATATCTGCTGGAGAATTATTGGATAAAATCACTATACTTGAAATAAAAAAAGAAAAAATAAAAAATGCTGATAAATTGGCTGAAATAACTAAAGAGTTAAATTCATTAGAGGTTACCTCAAAGCAAAATATTCCTGACAAAAGTGAAATTATTAATCTGATTAAAGACTTAAAAATAATTAATTTAAAATTGTGGGATATAGAAGAAGGTAAAAGATATGCAGAAAAAAATAAAAAATTTGATGATAATTTTATCAATCTTTCAAGGGAAGTTTATAAAACTAATGACGAGCGAGCTAAAATCAAATTGAAGATTAATGAAATATTGGGCTCAAATATTAAAGAAGTAAAATCACATTATTAATCATTATATAAACTAGGAATAGTTTTTCGAAGTTCTTGAGGTTTTTTGGTGTCTATAATAGCTGTAATTACACCTTCTTTCTTTCCTAATTCTTTTAAAATCTCACCATCTGGAGAAACTATCATAGAATGTCCATAAGTTTTTCGACCATTACAATGTCTTCCCGCTTGCCCAGGAGCAAAAACATATGAAAAATTTTCAATTGCTCTAGCTTTTAGTAAAGTGTGCCAATGTCTTTTCCCTGTGGTCTCTGTAAATGCTGAAGGAATGCATAAAAAGATTGCACCCTTTTTTGACATTTTTCTATACATGATAGGAAATCTTAAATCATAACATATCGACAGGCCTAACTTTCCCCATGGTAGATTAACAACTTTAATATTTTTTCCCGCTTTAAAAGTTTTCGACTCAAAATATTTTTCAGATTTACTCAATCTTGCATCATACATATGTATCTTATCGTAATAAGCCTTTATTATTCCATTGGGGTTAATTAGAACAGATCTATTAAGAAGTCTTTTATTTTTTTTTATTATTAAAGATCCAATTAAAATCCATTTTTTATATTTTTTTGCTATTCTTTTAATTCCTAAAAGATAAGAATCTTTTTCCATAGTAGTAGCAATTTTAAGCAATTTTTTTTTATTTAGTGAAAATTTAGATGATACCTCGGGTGTAATGATAAGATTAGCTTTTTCTCTTACTGCTTTTTTAATTAATTTTTCAGTCCTATTTAAATTGCTATCAACACAATCCGAGGAACACATTTGAACACAAGAAACTCTAAATTTCATTAATATTGAAACCTCTTTTCTAATAATTTTATGACGTTATGAATTAAAAAGGTAAAAAACAAGTAAATTGAACCTATAAACACAAATACTTCGACTGGATTAAAATGGGTTGAGATAATGTATTTTGCAGTTCCTGTTAAATCTAATAAAGTAACAGTGCTAGCTAGAGATGTGCCTTTAAGCATTAAAATCATTTCATTACCGTACGCAGGAAGAGATCTTTTAATCCCAATAGGCAAAATTATTGTTAAAAAAGTTTTTAATTTATTTAATCCTAAGGAATTTGCAGCCTCTATAAATTTTTTATCAACTTTTTCGAAGCCTGAACGTAATATTTCTGAAGTATAAGCTGCTGTATTCAATGAAAAAGCGATAATAGCACACCAATAAGGTTTTTTTAAAACTATCCATAAAAATGACTCTCTAATAAATTCTAATTGCGCTAAACCAAAATAAATTACAAAAAGTTGAACAAATAGCGGAGTGCCCCTAAATATAAAAGAAAAATAATAAGAAAAGATTTTTAGAATTTTAAATTTACTAATTCTCATTAAAGCAAAAATAAAACCGACTACTAAACCAATTAGTATAGACATAATTGTAAGCTCTATTGTTAAGATAGCAGCGATTAATATATCAGGGAGATTTTCGATTATTGGTTTCATATTTTTAAAAATTATATTTTTGCTCTAACTTATTGAAGTACCTCAAGCTAATAGTTGTTAAAATTAAATATAAAAAAGCCGCAAATAAATAGAAAAGTAATGGATTTCTAGTTGCTCCTGAGGCTATGTATGATTGTCTCATGATTTCAACTAGCCCTGTGACAGAAATTAAAGCAGTATCTTTTAATGTTAATTGCCAAACATTACTTAAATTAGGAATTGAAAGTCTTAAAACTTGTGGTGCAATAACAAAAAAATAATATGTTGTTTTTTTTAATCCTAGAGATTTAGCTCCATCATATTGCCCTTTATTAACTGATGTAATTGCTCCTCTAAGAACTTCTGTGGTATAAGCTCCAGAAATTAAACCAATAGAAATTGAGCCGGTTAAAAAAGCATTAATCTCTATATATTCCTTGTAGCCAAATATTTTTGCAACAAACATTACTGCTCCACTGCCTCCAAAAAAAAGTAGATAAATTATTAATAGCTCTGGTACGCCTCTAAAGATTGTTGTGTAGATACTTCCTAAATAATTTAAATAAATTTTTTTAGAAAGTTTGAGAGGAACAATAATGCAAGATACTAAAAAACCTATAAAAAAAGCTGTTAGAGCTACCAGAATAGTCATTAAGGTTGCTCTTAATAACTCATCTCCCCAGCCTGTGTCTCCAAATGCTAAAAGTTCCATAGAGGTCAGGCGACAATATTATTGTCGCCTGCAAATAATTTACATAGAGGCGTCAAAGCCAAAATGCTTAATGGCTAATTTTTTGATAATACCTTTCTTTCTTGCTTCGTCTATTGCTGAATTAAAATCACCTAATAGATTTTTATCTGCTTTTCTAATTCCAACACCAACACCATTACCGAAGGTACCACCAGAAAAAGTAGGTCCAACCAATTTAAGTTTAGCGCCTGCCTTAGCATTATAATCTTCAAAAGCTACTGCTGCAGCTAAACCAGCATCAATTCTTCCAGAGGCCAAGTCAAGATTAACTTCATCTTGCGTCTTGTAAGTCCATACATTAACTTTCCCAATCAAACCTGATTTCAAAAAGTTTTGATGAATCGTGCCAGTTTGAACACCAATAATTTTCCCCGCAAAAGCTTTTTTTATTTCCTCTAAAGTTTTTTGATCATTAGAGTCAATATCGCTTAGATTAATTGATTTTGGTGTTTTGGGTTTTATTTTCGAACCTTTTAAAACCGCGAAGGAAGCAACTTCATCTGCGTAACCTTGAGAGAAATTTATTTTTTGTTTTCTCTCATCTGTTATAGACATACCAGCCATTATCGCATCAAATTTTCCTGATTGTAATGCAGGTATCATACCATCCCAGTCTTGCTCAACCATAGTACAACTATGTTTCATAATTTTACAAAGCTCCATTGCCAAATCAACTTCGAAACCGATTAATTTACCTGAAGCATCTTTAGCATTCCATGGAGGATAGGCGCCTTCTGTTCCTATTTTAACATTGTCAGCATATATGTTGCTCGCCGACAAAAACAAGAATGTTAAGAAAGTCACCGTTATATTTCTTAATTGTTTCATAGATCTCCTGTTGTTTTTAATTATTGTAAGAAAAATAATTGAATTATGCCAGTATTTAATTTTACTGATTATATTGATTTAACGCATGATAGAAGAAGCAAAATTCCACTTACAATCAAAACTTGGTACATATGCACCTGATAATTTTACATTACCAAAATTTTTTTCCAAAACATTGCACCATTTTTCAACCTGCTTAGGTTTTTTGTCTTGGCTTCCTACTTGTGCGGTAATAACACCGCCTTTTTTTAAAATTCTCTTTAAGCCTCGCATATTTTTTTTTGCAAGATCTATGCAGTATTGGTCATCATTTAAATCAACAAAAATTTTATCATATTTGGAGTCTTCGATCTCTTTAATGCTTTTAAAGGCATCACCCCAAAATGTTTTTATTTTGTTGCTTTTTTTAACTCTGGAGCATGTCTTTGGTAAGTGCTTGTAACAAACATCTACTATTTCAGGATCTAATTCAAACCAATC
>MDTG01041616.1_pt1 | contig 10832 bp, 9 predicted proteins | sample 811421 | NCBI WGS metagenome assembly MDTG01 (sample SAMN05326645, study PRJNA326480) | marine metagenome | isolation source: seawater | place: Pacific Ocean: South East | collected 2011 | reverse complement strand
TTCCTTTGAACATAATAGATATTGTAATTAATATATTAAAACGAATTTTACTAAATATGAGGTATGTACTTTGGTAATAGAATATACGCAACACCTAATCCTATATAAAAATATGCATAATTAGAATAATCGTCTGCTGCAAGACCATAAAAATCCAATATCATGTTTACAATAAAATAGACGAAAATAATAGCAAGTATCTTAACAAATGTAGATAAACTAAAGAAAGAATCAGTTTCAGTCATATATTAAAAAAAGAAATAAATACACTATTTTATCCTTTTAAACTAATCTGTATTCCAAACACATCTGCTGGTTATGCTCTTTTACTGCCCACAAAGGCCCTAGGTTCAAATTACTGTCGTCATCTAGTTTTATTTTTCCAACATACACACTATCGTAAGAATCTTGCCATAGTGCGTTGTGATCGGTAATTCGCATTGTCATTTTTGCCCGATTTCGAGTTTCTGAATTACTCAATAAGGATGTTTTCATATCAGATTCATCAACAGGATCATCTGGATGGTTCATAATTACTTTCATTTTACCTAAGAATACTAAAAATCGACATACAAAATGACCATGTGTGTTTCCGCTTGAATTTGTAAACACAGGAAACAGGTAATTTAAATTACTTTCTTCAACGTTTTTCATAATATTATAATAATTTGTAAAATAAAATCCAGAACCAAAAGGTGACTTATTTTCACATCTGTCAATGCCAAAAACCATTGTAAAATCAGCATTACTCCTGTCTACTCTTGAATACCCAATAGTTGGTGTTTCGTATATATTATAGTTTTTATCATGTAAAAACAAAAAATGACGATTATCAGCAAAAAAGTTAGTAACTTTATTACAAATATTGTAATCATAAATAGTATGTGTATTCATAACCTCATCTACAACTACATACTGTATAGGGTTAGTTATAGTAGTAAACATCGAATTAATATCGCTTGATACAGCAAGACCACTAATGTCTACAAAAACATAAGATACATTCTGATATGTAAAATGACCCTTTACAATAGTATAATTATAAAACATATGTAAATTATCACGTGATATTTCTATAAAGAAGCAGTCTCGAGTTACTGGATTACTTTGTAAACCAAATTCTAAAAATGGAATTTTCCCCTCAGTATTTACCCTATAAATCAAAATCACAACACTATCTACGTTATCCGGAACAGTGCTAATGTTCTCTTGTAACATGTCTGATGCTATGTAAATGTAGGATTTATCTACAATTTTTTCAGTTTCATTGACTGAATCCGTAGGTCTTGTTTCATTTAATATAGTATCTTCATTATCTGCCTCTTCAGAAAATTCATCACAATCATCGAGTTTTATATCGGAAGAAATATCTTCATGTACAGTTGAACTTGAAAACAGGCTACGTGGCAGCATGTATTCACAAACAAAATATTTCTAAATACGTTTCAAAGTTATTTATCTATTTTTCTTTTAATCGACTCTTTTATTTGTTCTTCACGATTTGTCATAACGTATTTGGTTAATTCCTCAGCAACATTGGGGTCGTCTTTATAATACTGAGAAAGAACATTCATTAATGTTTTTCCAGTAATAGGCTTTTTTACCACATTTTTCTTGTATGATATAGAACCACCTTTTATATCAAAACAATCAATTTCGTTTGTTTTCATTACATTAACGAGGGTTTCAGTTAATTCTTTCTTTTTAGAATTTAATTCACGTGTTTCTGCTTTTAACTTTAACAATGCGTTATCTGTCTTAACCCACTCCCTAATTCCATTCATTAATTCATCTTTTGTTTCCATTGTTATGTACTATATAAATAGTTTTTATATTATCTTCACATTCAGTTATTTATGTTTTTGGTGCGTGCCGCATACACAAACCACTAATTTTTACTTTTGCGTTACACGAACATCCTTTTCGAGCACCCGACTTCAATATAGCCGGACACAAACCTGAGCTAATAATGGTATTTTCCTCTGTTAATATCGGTTTGGATGAATTTATTATAACATTTTTAGTAGCGTTGTTATTTTTTGGTATTTTTAAACAAGTTTTTTTCCTCATCTGTTTACGTGAATACACAATTCCGTAATGTTCCATACAATATTCCATATCATTTATGGGAGCTTTTATTACTTTCTGAACACAACATCTTTGTTTACCATCTACATGATACATACATTTACCAGTTGTAAATTTTATTGAGTCTCGTATTCGATATTTACCCACGTCAAACCAATTTACTCCATCTTTACACTTCTTATATTCATAAGAATACGGTAAGACATGATCTATAACAAGTCGACAATATGGACATCGAATTTGGTTTACACACAATTTTGCGTATTCCATATGATTGGTTAATTTAGCATGAACAATATCTTTATACAAAGGTTCATAATTAAATGTATGATTACATGGTAATGTAATGTAAGGTTCAGTAAGTGGTTTATTCGTAATAAAACATCTTTTGATATTATCGTCTTCGTTATCTGTGTCGCTATCTTGTATTTGTTTTTTCAATTCTTCGTAAAAATTAAAATCGCCTTCAATCAAATATTTATCCATAAATATATTTCGGAATACATTACGAAATAATTTGTCTTTATACTTGTATAGACATCAAGTATGTCTCCACCAGAAATTTGGGGGCCACCTATATGGAAATTTCTACATACTCTCGCCGAAAAAATACAAGAAGATAAATATCCAACTTTAAGTGCGGCTCTTATTTTTCATATAAGACGTATAGTTGCTTATCTACCATGTCCAGATTGTTCAAGACACGCATCTTCTTTCTTTTCAAAACTTCCACCAAATAAAATCAAAACAAAAACTGACCTAAAAAACGCACTTTTCGTATTACACAATCTTGTAAATCAGAGAAAACGTAAGCCCTTGGCTGAGATATCTATTTTAGATACATATAGGGAGAAAACCGTTGTTCAAACATATGAAGAATTTATCAGAGTATACAAAACAAGGGGTAATATGAAACTTTTAACTGAATCCTTCCAACGTCAACTTGTTGTAAGTGGACTAAAAAAATGGCTACTTAATAACATAAGATCATTTCAATAATAATAACTTATTACCTAAGTCATTATTTTATTCTTTTCGATATTTACATTTTTCACAGTCCTTAACTTACAAGTTCACCGTTTTTATATACTGAGCATTTAAATGTTTGATTTTTCGGTTTACTACAAATAGTGCCATTCGCTGTTTGATCAGCAAAAAACAAAAATTTATCGGAATTTCCAGCATACATCGCAAAAACCACAAGTCCTGCCAAAAGGCCTCCTCCGAAAAAGTCTCCAATAACAGAGGACAATTGTTTTGAAAAATCTAAACACCCTCTTATTACTTTAATACCAATATCAAACAACACATAGAATATCAAAAATGATGTCAAATACCAATTAATCACACCTGATTGGAACATAGGAAGTAACAAATAAACAAGAGTAAACCCAAAACAAAATGTAGTAAAAGTTACATTACCATAATCAGTATATCTAACAATATCGCATGGATCCTTGTGTTTATCAACACCCATAGCTTGTAATATTATACTACGCAATACAAGCACAGCCAATAAGAAACCTAAATAGACAAATCCTTTCACATTTTGAAAGAAAAAAGAATACGACAAAACAATCGCAATAAGAATAATCGGAGAGAAAACACTTAAAAATGTCACTATGTTGAAAGGTTGAAAAATTATGTATGGAACACTTGGACCATATTTTTGAGGCAATGAAGAAGTAGTAGCAGTTGTTGTAGTATTCATAATGATATATAATAAACAATTATTATATTTTACAAGACAAAACGTTCTAATCAGATTTCTCGAAAATAATTTGAAAGACCTCGTCGATAGTAGAAACACTGTGAAATGTAACACCTTCTAATTGTGAGTTATCCTTATGTTTTTCAATAAACTCGTCATATTGACGAGAGTTCTCTTTGGGATATATGAATTTTCGCACGTTAGATTTCAAAGAACCAATTATTTTATCACTTAACCCACCTATTGCCATAATTTCCCCATTCATAGAAAGCTCACCGGTAATACCAATATATTGATGAATTTTGACATCATTAAACAAACTATACATAGCACAACATATTGCTGCTCCTGCCGATGGTCCTTCTTTTTGTATATCTAAATCTCCAGCATGAACGTTAATTCCGTTACAGTTAGGAGAGTCATATTTTTTACGCACCTTTCTCTGGACATCGGGTGACGTTTTATTCCAAGCAACTGTCATTGACAAATGCATACTTTCCTGCATAACCTCTTGTTGTAACCCAGTTAATCTCATTTTTAGAAATTTATCGCATGGATAGTATTGACAAGTAATAGGCAATACACCACCTGTTCCAAGGGAAGTAGCATACATTCCATTAATACTTCCAATGAGCCCATGTTCACATACTTTTCTGTGAATTACTTCATGCTTGTTATGAATGTGTTTTAAAACTAACTCTTTTGTGATCAAATATGGGTTATCTATTAATTCATCTGTCTTTAAAATTTCCAAATTAATACTTCCTACTATATCAAAAAATATTTCTTTTAGTTTTCGCACTCCGGACTCAAAAGTGTATTCTTCTATAATAAATTTAATTGTTGTATCATCCATTTTAAGTATATCGCCGAGACCCATTTTTTTATAAACTTCTGGCAATAAATACTTGTTAGAAATAACAATTTTTTCATCAAGACTTAAAGCACTAAATTTAACGCGATGTATTCGATCTAATAAGATACGGTCAATTGCCTCTGGTGAATTGTAAGACAAAACAAATAATACACGTGATACATCAATATTAATTCCAGCAAAATACTTATCTTGAAAAGAATCATTTTGTGTAGGATCAAGCAAATGAGTTAATATACCTATCAATTCCCTTCCATGTTCAGTTTTACTAACTTTATCTATCTCATCAATAAAAATAATAGGGTTCATACACTTGGAATCAATCAAAATTTGAACTATATTACCCCAATTTGAACCTACATATGTGTAACTATGACCAACGAGTGTTGAACCTTGACAATCACCACCCATTTGTATCATTGAAAAGGGGCGAGGCTTTCCATCATCATCCTTCAAACAATTCGCAAGACCATATTTTGCCATGGAGGTTTTCCCAACCCCTGGAGGTCCTTCAAACCCAAAACAATATCCTTCTTGTTCACCGTTTATCCATTGTCCTATAATACGACTAATCTGTTTTTTTGCCGTTTCATGTCCATATGCCGAGTCATCAAGTGACTTTTTCACATCATCCATATAACATCGAATTTTAAGTATTTTACTCCTCATCTTATCAAATGGTGAAATGTAAAAATCAACATGACAAGCAACAAAGTCTTGAATTTTCTTAACAAGTGTCTCTTTGGTTACTCCTACATAAGGTATCTTGAGCGATGGATCAAGTTTGTTTCTTTTTATGTAGTGATTAATTTGTTTAACAACTTCTACAATAACAGGTTTGTTGAAATAAATAAGTTTGTCTTTGTATTCATAAATATAGTTCACAATATCAACTATCGTATATACTTTCTTATGTTTCATAACATCATCTACATCATTTTCTTTTACTATTGTTGTGAAATCATTTTTGATTTCACTCATTAACATAAGACATTTCTCTCTTCTTATCACTCCAAATGGTATTTTTAAAAGTCCATCGAGGTATTGCCTGGCCTTGCTTCCTGAATCCTCTGACTTAGTTTTTAACTCTTTATGGCGCATCATTGCCTTCTCTTTTACATGATCTGGAACTTTCATCAAACATATTTGTTGCTCAAGTGGTATTTTGTTAATATCAAAATTAGAGAGACGGGATGTATAATGAGCAGTTGTTTTCATAGCATCTCTGAAAAGTTCTTTTATACTCCACGGAAAACTATCAAATAAAATAGTTTGCTCTTGTGTATCAATACTATTATCATTTTCATTTGTCAACGTATCATACAACAAATAAGCCAAATATTGATTTTCATAAACATGAGAATTAATCAACAATATTGTAAGTGTCATTCTTTTCATGAACATATCTTCATCGATGAATTTTTTAACAATTGTAGACATCTCCTGCTGCTGCATAATTTTTAACTCATTCACATATCCCATATATTTTGAATAAATATCCTTGTCATCATTAATTAAATAATCCTTAAGTGTAAGCGATTCGACAAACTTAGTAAACGCTATGCTTTTAAAATCTTCCTCATCTGGCAAATTATTCTTGATTCTTTGTTTTATATTTATAACGTATTCATCGGTTAACATATCAATTACAACATCATCTAATATACCAGTCAATTGAATAGTTTTACTATTTATTTCATCATAAATAATCAATTTAATACCATATACTTTCATATGATACTTCAAATTAGTAGACATAAGATCCTCGCACTTTATTTGTTTCGGGGCATATTTATTTGAAATTACACAATATCCAACAGGATGAAAATACTTTTTCAATAATGTCATAACTTGTTCATTTGTGTTCATAACAGAAGTATTTGTTCCTACGCAAACCTGTAATAAATCATCAAACGTATGGGTTCCAAACATACGTAAAACAGAAGAAATCTCATTATTAATATCCTGTAAATTTTTCAAAACAACTTCTGTAGTGTTTTCTTTTACGGATGTATACATAGACTCAAGTGAAGAATGAACTGGCTTCAACATCTTTACACATCTATTCATATCACTTACTGCTAAAATATCAAAAAATTTGCTTGTTTCGACATGTAAAACAGTTTTTTGAATTAAATTTTGAAAAAAATTATACTTTTTATCTACAAGTTGTAATATTTCTTTCGTATGTGACTGATTTTTTGATTTTTTCTGTCGTTTTCCTTTCATAATATATAAAGTTATTAAAAATAACTAAATATATTGATTATTGAACAAATATAAACGTATTACATAGTATTTTTACATGGGTATACCAAGTTATTTTTCAAGTATTATTAAAGATTATCCTCACATAATTAAAAAATTACTGGACGCTACATTAAATGTTGACAACTTTTTCTTAGATTCAAACAGCATCGTTTATGACTGCGCAAGAACAATAGACTTCTCATTGAACACAGAAATTAGTCCCCAAGAAAAGGTTATAACCGCGGTGCTTAAAAAAATCGACGAATACATACAAATAATTCATCCAACGAATACTATTATGATTTCATTAGACGGAACTCCTCCTGTTGCGAAACTGGAACAACAACGTCAAAGAAGATATAAATCTTGGTTTACATCAAGTCAATTATCTTGTGATAATGAACCACAAGAAAAGGATAACAACATAGCATTTAATACTATTGAAATTACAACTGGGACTAATTTTATGAGCAAGTTAAACAATTCTTTGAAAAAACATTTTAACAATCCTTCAAATTATGATGTTAAACATTTACATGTTAGCACAAGTGATGACGTCGGTGAAGGAGAAAGTAAAATTTACGAATTTATGCGTTCTAGTTCACACATATTGGAAGAACAGGTATCATTAATTTATGGTCTCGATGCCGATCTCATCATGTTGAGTATTAACAACCTTGTTCACTTTCCAAAATTATATCTTTTTCGTGAAACACCGGAATTTATAAAATCAATTGATAGTTCATTAGAACCAAATGAAAACTATGTTATGGATATACCAGCACTCGCAAATAATATTACATCATTTATGAACAACGGAAGAAAAGATATTGTAGATAGACGAAGAGACTATATTTTCTTATGTTTTTTACTTGGAAATGATTTTATGCCACATTTTCCAGCCGTTAATATAAGAACAAACGGAATGGATAAAATTTTAAATGTATATAAACAACATCTTGGAGGCAAAAACGAGTTACTTATTGATAACAATAATCAAATTGTTTGGAAAAACCTTAGAAAATTACTTGTAACCCTCGCAGAAAGGGAAGAAAACTATATTGCCCAAGAATTACGTAACAGAAATAAATTTGAATTCAGAGCATTCCCTGAAAACACTCCTGAAGAAAGATTTGTCAAATTTAACGCATTACCTACATATGAACGTGGATGTGAAAAATTTATAAATCCTCCAGATGAAGGATGGAGAGAAAGATACTACGAAGAATTATTGGACGTTCAAGTAAATGAAACTCGAACCAAACAAATATCTACAAACTATCTTGAAGGACTTGAATGGACTTTCAAATATTATACTACTGGCTGTCCTGATTGGCGATGGTGTTATAAATACCACTATCCACCATTACTGTCTGATTTAATACACTATATTCCATATTTTGATACAAATTATATAGCACAAAATAATAACAAACCTGTTTCACAGATATTACAACTATGTTACGTTCTGCCAAAACACAGTTTATCCCTCTTACCTGGTTCTCTTCCTGATAAATTGATCCAAGCATTTCCAGATTGGTATACTGATGAAGCAGATTTTCACTGGGCATTCTGTAAATATTTCTGGGAAAGTCATGCTCGACTTCCATCCATTGATTTGAATGAATTATCATTGTTCTTAGATAGGAACAAAGGTTCATTTAAGACTACCAAAACGGTATAGTGTTTTGGGTCTATTCTATTATTGTTATTTTCATAACACATCACATAACAATAATTAAATTATTTATTTTTAATATTTCATGGTAATAATTTTTTTTCGTCTACATCTAATCCAAAATGTTTCATAGTATCAATTAATCCATATTTAAGTGATACATATGGTGTCCAGTTTAACTTATTTTCAGCTTTACTTATATCTGGTCTTCGTTGTCGAGGATCATTTTCGGTTCTATCTTTGTAAACAACTGTCATTGGTTTATTCAATATTTCTCCATAAAATGTAACTAATTCATTCAATGTAAATTCGTTATATGGATTCCCAATATTAATAGGACCAGTCTCGTTTGACTTCATCATTGAAACTAATCCAGAAATCATGTCTGTAACGTAGCAAAAACTACGCCCTTGTGTTCCATCACCATAAATTTCAAAAGGCTCATTTTTTAAAGCTTTCTGTATAAAATTGGTAATAACTCGTCCATCATTTATATCCATATAAGGACCGTAAGTATTAAATATACGCACGACTTTGGTATCAACTCCAAATTTCTTGCGATACTCATACATTAATGTTTCTCCTATTCGCTTACCCTCATCATAACAACTTCTCTCACCCATTGTATTTACATTTCCATAGTACCCTTCTGGTTGCGGATGGATATTAGGATCACCATATACTTCAGATGTAGATGTAAACAAGACTTTAGCACCTGTTTTTAGTGCCAGTTTTAAAACATTCGAGGTTCCTATATAATTAGTATCAAGTGTTTGAATAGAGTATTTTTTATATATAGGTGGACTGGCAATACAAGCAAGATGGTAAATTTCATCTATTTGTTTTGGTATCTGACAAATACTTTGAAGTTCAATAAGGCTATTGTTAACATCATATTCAATAAAACGAAACCGTTCATTCTTTGAAAAACTTTCTATATTACTCCGTCGTCCAGATACGAGATTATCTATACAATAAATACGTGTTGATTTTTCAAAAAGTAATTTTGAACATAAATGTCTTCCTAAAAATCCAGCTCCACCAGTAATAACTATATTAGGCATTACAAGTAAGATAGGTATTTATTTAGGTTATTTGACTTAAATTATAATCAAAATTTGATATTATCTCTTAATTTATAATATTTTTCATTTAGTTTAATTTAAATTTGAATATTTTTATATTGATTAATTGTAAACAAATGAATAAATTATCGCTTTTAGCTATGTTTAAAAATGAAGCATCTATAATTGAAGAATGGATTGAACATTATATAAGAGAAGGTGTAGATCATTTCTATTTAATTGATAATGGTAGTTATGATAACTATGAAAGTAAAATTAATAAATACAAAAGTAAAATTACATTAGTGAAAGATCCAACACGTTTTGAAAAAAAAACACAAAAAATATTATATAACCAACATTATTTAGAAAAAGTCAAAAAAGAAACAGAATGGTTAATTGTTTGTGACATAGATGAGTATTTTTATTTAAATGATGAAATGAGATTAATTGATTTTTTATCTGAACCTCCTTTTCCAGACGCCTATTGGGTTCCATGGAGATTATTTGGAACAACACATAAAAATACACCCAAATCATTAGTTAAATTTTTATTACTAAGACAGAAAGACCCTACGGGGAAGATAATTGGGGGTCATGGTAAATCTATTATAAGGACTGAAAAATTAAAAGAGTTAAATGTTCATAGTAGCAACTTCACTGGCAAAGCTAAAAAGATTAGAGTTGGTTTTAATGATAAACTAAGAATTAATCATTATAAATTAATATCTGAGGATTATTATAAAAATAATAAATGTGTCAGAGGTGGAGGTGAAAGTGGACATTGTCATGTATATACAATGGGTCGCTTTCATTCAGACAATAATTCATTCTTAAAATGGAAAGACAAGGTGTTGTCCAATAAACTACCACGAGAAATATATAATAAACTACCACCAGTAACAAAATCAATGCTAACCCGATTTATAGCACCTTCAGCACCACCTCCTCCTCCACCACCACCAGAACCAGAACCGAAAACTTTTGTAATGCCGAAAAAATCTATAAATGAAAAGGGTGAAACGGTATTAAAGATTGACGAAGGTGACGCTTTTAAACTTCCTGAGGGAACTAATGTATTATTTGCTAAGTATGGAGCTGGTGGAAATTTTGTAGATGTTCGTGATGAAATAATTATACCTAATCTTGGTAAAAGTATCAAGATTA
>MDTG01288788.1_pt1 | contig 10833 bp, 15 predicted proteins | sample 811421 | NCBI WGS metagenome assembly MDTG01 (sample SAMN05326645, study PRJNA326480) | marine metagenome | isolation source: seawater | place: Pacific Ocean: South East | collected 2011 | reverse complement strand
TATAAAACAAAAACTTTTCTATGTTTTTATCAAATGAATAACCATAAGCCAAACCCCAACTACAAGGCCAAAAAAGCAATAAATAACCAATCGGTTTATGTAATCTTGTTAGATTAATGAACAGTTTTAATTCTTTCATTTAGATATGACTTGTAAATATCAAACGTAATCTTCATAATCAATTTGATTCGAAATGGATATAGATTACACAGTAGCAGCTCTTATGTTTCCAGCTATTCCGCTTATGATGACGATGTATAGTAATCGTTTTCACACACTTAGTGCCCTTATTAGACAGATACATGATCAATATACCTTTGAAAAAAAAGTTCCTCCAGAATGGGAAAATCAATTACATGTACTTAACAAAAGAACAAATTATTTGAAATATACAATGGGCTTCGCTGCTTTTGGATTTTTATTCAATATGATGACAGTTTTATTGCTTTATTTAGATTATATTTTTTATGCAAGATTAAGTTTCGCTTTTTGTTGTATATGTATGATTGTCTCAATATTTTTGTTCTTACAAGAAATAAGACTTTCAAATCAGGCTCTAAAGTTTCATTTGAGTGACATGGACTCAATGAAAAAAGATTTTTAATTTTTTTTTAAAAGGTTTTTTTTAAAAAGCGAAACCCCCTCTATCACTTTATTTTTATAAGACTCTTTAAATGTCTCCAACTGCCAACCACTCATTCTCATTGTAATTGTTTTTAAGTTTGAATTTTTCCATTCATTAGTTGTTTTTTCATCTTTCCAAATTTTTTTTTCTTCATTAGTTCTTGCACATCCATAACAATAACCTGTTAAAGGATCAGTTTTACAAATACTGATACATGGGGATATAATTTTATTGTTCATTATGGAATTAAAATTGCAGGACCCGTTAGTTTTCTTGCTTCTAAATCAGCATGAGCTTGGCTAGCATCAGCAAGTTTATATTTCTTTGAAATTTTTATTTTAATCTTCCCAAACTTTATTTTTTCAAAAATTTCATTAGCACCAGCTTGTAATTCTTCTCTATTAGTAAAATATTGTGCAATAGAAGGTCTCGTTAAGTATAGGCCTTTAGGTTGAATATATTTTGGAACATCAACAGGGTCTAACGGACCTGAAGCATTACCAAAACTTACCATTGTTCCTCTTATTTTAAGACAATCCAATGAACCGTAAAAAGTTTTTTTTCCAACTCCATCAAATACAGCAGGAACACCATCATTGTTCGTTAATTTCATAACTTCTTTTACAAAATCATTCTTTGTGTAATTTATAACGTGAGCATAACCATTTTCCTCTGCAATTTTAACTTTCTCATCTGATCCGACTGTTCCAATTACTTTTGCACCAATACTATTTGCCCATTGAGCAAAAATTTGACCCACCCCACCAGCAGCAGCATGAAATAAAACTGTTTCACCAGCTTTTAATAAATATGTTTTAGTCAGCAAATAATTAGTAGTTAAACCTTTTGTCATTAAAGTAGCTGCAAGCTCATGAGAGATTCCATCAGGAACTTTTACTGCAATTTTATCTGGAATAATTCTTTGTTGTGAGTATGCTCCTAAAGGAATTGAAGCGTAAGCAATATTATCACCTTTTTTAAATTCAGTTACATTTGAGCCAATTGCCTCTACAACTCCAGAAGCTTCCAGACCAATACCACTAGGTAGCTTAATAGGGTATAGGCCAGACCTGTGGTATGTATCTATATAATTTAATCCTATAGCTTGATTGTTTACTTTAATTTCATTTGGACCTGGCAACCCTATCTCTACATCCTTAATTTTGAGAACTTCAGGTCCGCCATTTTTTTTTATAACGATAGATTTTGGCATTTATATTAAGAGAACGTACTTGAACTTTTAATATTTAGCAAATTTTCCGTTATTATAATCTTGAATTGCCTGGAGTATTTCAGCTTTAGTATTCATAACAAACGGCCCCCCTCTTGCGATTGGTTCACCAATTGGTTTACCGGCTATGAACAAGAATTCAGTTTTTTTGTTTGCTTTAACTTTTAGTTTACTTCCTCTTTCTAATAGAATTAAATGTGAATCACTTGTTTTGTCATGATTTTTTTCTCCAATTTTTAATTCACCTTTAAGCAAATAAATAAAAGAATTGTGACCTATCGGTACTTCACAGCTAAACTTTTTTTTCTCATTTAAAACAACATGAAAATAAATTGGCTCAACATTATGATTTTTTTCGGGACCTTGAGCTTTTTCATATTTTCCAGCAATTACCTTTACAGTTTTATCAACATCTTTATGAATTCCGAGCTCATTACCTTTAATATAAAGATATTCAGGTTTATTTTTTTTTAATTTCGCAGGCATATTAATCCAAAGTTGAAAACCTAACAATTTACCTTCTTTCATTGCTGGCATTTCTGAGTGAATAATTCCTCTTCCAGTTTTCATCCATTGCACGTCTCCTGAAGCCATTGTACCTTTTGCACCAGTACTATCTTGATGCTCAAACTCTCCATTTAACATATAAGTTACTGTTTCTATTCCCCTGTGAGGATGAGGAGGGAAGCCTGCAATATAATCATCTTTATTCTCAGAGCCAAACTCATCAAGCATTAAGAATGGGTCAATATAATCAGCCTCGGGTGTGCCAATACTTCTTTTTAACTTTACTCCTGCACCATCCGAAGTATTTAAAGCTTTTATAATTTTTTTAATTTCAATTTGTGACATTTCATTAATATATTAAAAGTTCAAACTATATCAAGTAGCTGCGATAAGTTGGCAATTTCATTTTTTGGTTGATAATCAAGGATATCAAACTGTGATTTATTTCTATTAACCCAAATAGAATTATAACCATAATTTCCCCCACCAGAAACATCCCAAGTGTTAGCACTTAAAAATGTTATTTCGTCAGTTTTAATATTATATTTTTTTATTGGTATTTCATAAACTCTAGAGTCTGGCTTAAAAACTTTTACCTCTTCGATTGAAAAAATATCATCAAATAAATTATTTAAACGATTATAATTTACCAATTCTTTTAAAAGGTTAGGAGTTCCATTAGAAAGTATAGATAGTTTAAATTTCTTCTTTTTTAATTTTTCTAAAACTTCTTTAACCTCAGGATAAGGAGACAAAACTTTATAAAGGTTGAGCAGTTCATTTCTCATATTTTTGTCAATATTAAAAACTTTCATAGATTTATCTAAGCTATCTTCTGTGACCTGTAAGAAATCCTTATGTCTTTTCATTAAACTTCTGAGCCAGGTATACTCAAGCTGAGTAGTTCTCCAGAAATTAGCAAACGCTTCCCAATCATCTCCAATTTTGCTTTTGCATTTTTCTGCAGCTGAGTTTACATCAAACAATGTACCATAGGCATCAAATACTACAGCTTTTGTCTTCATTATTTATTTTATGTTATGAGAACCATCGCACAGTGGTTGATCATTTGTTTGTTTACATGTGCAAAAAAAAACTTTTTTAGATTGCTCAGCTTTATAAACTAATGATTTAAATTCTGTGCCTTTATGCGAACCATCACAGAATGGTTGTTTTGAACTTTTCCCGCAAGCACACCAATAATATGATTTTCCCTCAATCACATCTATTCCAATTGGAGAATCTCCTGCTCTTTCGCCTTTTGCCATGATAAGCTCCTTTTATTAAAATTGTTTTTTTATTATATAAAATATTATGAATATTAGATTATATCATCCTAACAGTATAGTTGAAAATACGACAGCTCTATTATCAAAGGAACATGCTCATTACGTTGTAAACGTAATGAGATTAAAGCGTGGATCAGGAATAAATTTTTTCAACAAAGACGGAGAATGGAAAAGCGAAATAGTTTTTTTAGATAAAGAAAGAGTAGAGGTCAAATTTTTAAAAAGAATTAAAAAAGCAAGTAATTTATCAAAAATTGAATTAGCAATCTGTTTAGTAAAAAAAAATCCAATGGAGATCATACTTCAGAAAGCAACCGAACTAGGAGTGAGTAAAATTATTCCTATTATTTCTGAAAGAACTGAAATAAAAGATTTAAATTATTCGAGAGCAAACAAAATTATTATTGAGGCTACTGAACAATCAAATCAATTTAATATTCCAAAGTTAGAACAAGTAAACAAACTTAAAGAATTCATATCATCCTTATCAGATGATGATATTGTACTTTTTGCTAATATAAATTCAAACAAAAAAATTGATTTTAAAAACCTAGATAAAAAAAAAAGAATTATTGTTTTAATTGGCCCTGAGGGAGATTTTTCCACCAAGGAAATAGAATTAATTTTGTCTAAGAAAAATATATTAAGTTTTTCACTTTCAAAAAATATCTTAAGAACGGAAACTGCTGTGATAACTGCGCTATCAATAATTAATTACTTTTAGTTTTTATAAAATTTTTTTGATTATTTTTACAGACTCTTTTAGATCTTCTCTATGTGTTATCCTATCTGTGTATTTACCCTTTTTAAGTAAAAGGACTGGGGAGCTATGATCAACTGTGTATTCACCATTTTCAGAAAAAATTTTTTGACTTTTTATACCCCAAGACTTTGAGAGAAGAAAAATTTTTTCGGGATCACCTGTAATTCCAATTATTTTATTGTTAAAGGAACTTAAGTAGCTTTTCATTACTTCAGGTGTATCTCTCTCAGGATCTATACTTATAAAAAAAACTTTTAAGTCATTTTTATTTTCTATCTTTTCCATAACTAAATTTAATTTATTTAAAGTAATTGGACAAACATCAGGGCATTTTGTAAATCCAAAGAATAGAGCTGTTACTGGCCCCTCAAATGATTTTTCAGTTATTTGGTTTCCATTTACATCTTTAAGAGAAAAAGTTGATCCAGTAAGTGATGCGGCATATTCGTCTTTTTTACCTTCAACAGATAAAAACGTTGGTAACAGGATAAATAAAAAAATTACTAAGCAACCAGCAAGAATTGTTATAGATGTTTTTAGTTTCATTGATGTTATAATGTATTAGATGTCTAAATTAATAAAGAAGTTATTTGGCGCACTTTTAGAAAAACCATGGGAAAAAGAACAGGTTGCTTTAGATGATGCTCATCAGGGACAGTCTTTTAGCAAATTATCCCCTCAAGTCTCAGCAGTGATTGTTATCTTTGGTGTAAGCACTGTTTTGTTCAGTTTGATAGTTTCAGGTTATATTTACACTATTCCAAGCGATCAAGACACAATGTTTCTTTTGCAATCGAATCTACTTTGGTTAAATACTTTTCTTTTAATCTTAGTTTCATACATTTTTAAAAAAATATCCAATGATCTTAAGTTTGGTAAGCTTGAAAAAATTAAAAGAAATTTAATTCAGGTTGGAGGATTGAGCTATTTATTTTTGTTTGCACAAGTTTTCTTTTGGTATCATCTAATGAGTACTGGAAAGTTTGTTTCTACAAATTCCTATTTTTCTTCTTTTTATTTTTTTACAGCCTTACATGGATTACATCTTTTAGGAGGTTTGTTTTTTTGGGGGTCAGTCTGTTCAAAAACTTTAAAGGTAGAAAAAGAAAAAATAATTGATCAGAAAAAAAATATTGAAGCACTTTCACTTTATTGGATGTTTCTTTTAATTATTTGGTTAGTATTTTTTTTGATAGTTTTTGTATTTAACGATACTGTTATAGCGTGGTGTAAGTCTTTAATAGCTTAAAGTAAAAATAAATTACATTATCAAAACTAATATAGTTCCAACCACAGCCACAAGGATTAATAAAATATTAACTGACCTCAGATATTTTTTTGTCTCAGGTTTTTTCTCCTTTTGAGTAAACACTCCTGCTCCAAAAGATATTACCAAATAGAAAAGTAATACAAGTGAAAGTATAGCTACTAAAATTCCCAATTTTCCAAGCATTTTGACTAATAATATATCTTTATTAAGACATTTTGTCCCTAGGTAATTATATCCTTTTATTTTATAAGTTTCACATGTTGACAGGTATTGTATTTTTAGCAGTTATAGTGGGATCAATTGCGTTTCATATTTTTACCCCTTGGTGGTGGACGGACATTGCGTCTAACTGGGGAGCGATGGATGACACAATTATTCTGACATTTTGGATTGGCGGAGGTGTTTTTATTTTGGTTTGTCTTTTTATGGTTTATTGTATTTTTAAATTTTCATACAAAGAAGATCGTAAAGCTGAGTACAAACCAGAGGACAAGAAACTTGAAACTAGGTTAACTTGGATTACTGCTTTAGGTGTAGCCGCACTTTTAGCGCCAGGACTCTTAGTTTGGAACGAATACATAAGAGTTCCACCTAACGCTATTAATGTTGAAGTAATGGCTTGGCAATGGGGATGGAAATACCGGCTTCCTGGTAAAGATAATAAACTTGGAACGAGCAGTGTTAAAAATATAAGTGATGAAAATCCATTTGGAATTAACAATGATGATCCGTATGGAAAAGACGATATTTTAATTGAAAGCAGCGAATTGCATTTAGAAAAAAACAGACCTGTTAAGATTTTATTAAGATCAATTGATGTATTACATAATTTTTATGTTCCTCAATTTAGAGCAAAAATGGATGCAGTTCCTGGCGTTATCACATATTACTGGTTTGAACCTAACAAAATCGGCGAGTATGAAGTTTTATGCGCCGAGTATTGTGGTGTAGGTCATTACGCTATGAGAGCTTCAGTAGTAGTTCAAGATAAGAAAGATTATGAAAAATGGCTAGCTCAAAACAAAACTTATTCAAATTTTTTAGCCGAAAATAACAGTATTAAAAAGAAAAAAATGGTTAAAATTAATAATTTATTAACCAGTGAAAAGAGTGTATTAAAAGGAAACAATTAACCTATGTTAGACGATATAAATAAAGACAAAAAACATTCTTCACCAAGAACTAAATCATCAAGTGTTTCTGGTGGTGAAAGAGATGTAGATTATGTAAGACCGGCAGATATACCGGACCAAGAATTGTATCATGGTCACAGCTTTTTGACTAAATGGATATTTTGCCAGGATGCAAAAGTTATAGGAGTTCAATATACTTTAACAGCTGTATTTACGGGAGTGGTAGGCTTGATCCTATCTTGGATGATGCGTATGCAACTTGGTTTTCCAGAACTATTTCCCTTTTTAACAGCAGAGTCTTATTATCAAATGGTAACAATGCACGGAATGATTATGGTAGTGTATTTATTAACTGCGTTGTTTCTTGGGGGATTTGGAAATTACTTAATTCCATTAATGGTTGGAGCACGTGACATGGTATTTCCTTACGTGAACATGGTAAGTTTTTGGATGTTTTTTGTTGCAGTCGTAGTTTTGATGGCTAGCTTTTTTGTACCTGGCGGTCCAACTGGAGCAGGATGGACTTTATATCCTCCTCAAGCAATTATAGAGGGCACCCCGGGATCAGGAGCTGGTATACTTTTAATGTTAATTTCGCTCTCCTTATTTGTAATTGGATTTACGATGGGGGGATTAAATTATGTGATTACAATCTTGCAAGCAAGAACAAGAGGAATGACATTAATGCGTATGCCCCTAACTATCTGGGGAATTTTTACAGCTACTGTTTTAGCTCTTTTAGCTTTCCCAGCATTGTTTGTAAGCGCCATAATGATGACTCTAGACAAGGTTTTAGGTACAAGTTTTTTCATGCCAGTCATGATGAAAGCTGGCGAGCTCTTAGCCTATGATGGTGGGAGTCCAATACTCTTTCAACATTTATTTTGGTTTTTTGGACATCCCGAGGTTTACATAGTTGCTTTACCAGCTTTCGGTATTGTCTCTGATTTAATTTCAGTTCATTCTCGTAAAAATATTTTTGGCTATAGAATGATGGTTTGGGCCATCGTCGGAATTGGTGCACTGAGCTTTTTTGTTTGGGCACACCACATGTACGTAAGTGGTATGAGTCCTTGGTTCGGTTTCTTTTTTGCAACAACAACACTTATTATTGCAGTCCCAACTGCCTTAAAAGTCTACAACTGGATATTAACTCTTTGGAGAGGAAATATTAGAATAAATGTTGTGATGCTTTTCTGTTTGGGTTTTATTGTCACTTTTGTAAATGGTGGGATAACAGGTATTTTCCTAGGCAACGTAATCGTAGATGTCCCATTGTCTGACACGTATTTTGTAATTGCTCATTTCCACATGGTAATGGGAATTGCTCCTTTAATGGTAATTTTTGGCGCGATATACCATTGGTTTCCGTTAATAACAGGAAGATTTTTAGATGAAAAACTTGGTAAACTTCATTTTTGGATTACCTTTATAGGAGCTTACTCAATTTACTTTCCGATGCACTATTTAGGTTTCATAGGTGTCCCAAGAAGGTATTTTGAAATGTACAACAGTCCTTATATGCCTTCTGCCATAGGAATGAATGAGTTTATATCTTTGTCAGTTTTTGTTGTTGGAGCTGCCCAGTTTATCTTCTTCTTTAATGTTGTAAAAAGTATTCGATTAGGTAAACCCTCAGGAAAAAATCCTTGGAAAGCTAATTCACTAGAATGGCTTACTCCAGATGTTCCACCCGCTCACGGTAACTGGGGAGAAAAACTTCCAGTTGTCCACAGATGGGCTTATGATTTTAGTGTTCCTGGAGCTAAAGAAGATTACATTCCTCAAACAACACCTCCGAGTGAAGTTGCTGATGCGGAAGTAGAAAAAACTTAAAATAAAAAATGACAGATCCAAATCTAAATAAATTGCCAGGCGGATTTAAAGGTATGTCCACTGACATTGGATCGGATCAAACAGCCTTTAAAGGTGTTAATTGGGGCAAGGCAATGATGTGGATTTTTTTATTGAGTGATACTTTTGTATTCAGTTGTTTTTTAATTGCCTACATGAAAGTTAGAGCCTCGGTAGTAGACCAGTGGCCTTATCCTAGTGAAGTTTTTGGCTTAGAAGTCGCTGGAGTTCCGGTGCCGCTTTTACTGATTGCAATAATGACATTTGTTCTTATTACAAGTAGCGGGACCATGGCTTTAGCTGTAAAATATGGTTACGAAAAAAACAGAAAGCTTTGTGGCTTGTTTGTCCTTTTAACAGCAATAGGAGGATTGACTTTTGTAGGAATGCAAGCTTTTGAATGGTCTAAACTTATTTTTCATGACGGAGTTAGACCCTGGGGTAACCCATTTGGTGCACCTCAGTTTGGAGCTTTCTTTTTTATGATTACTGGTTTTCATGGGACCCACGTTTCTATAGGTGTAATTTTTCTATTTATATTTGCAAGAAAAGTATACAGGGGAGATTTTGATACTGGCAGAAGAGGGTTTTTTACTACCATGAAATCAGATTATGTTGCAATTGAAATATTAGGACTTTATTGGCATTTTGTTGACCTGGTATGGGTATTTATTTTTGCATTTTTTTATTTGTGGTAAACTAAATTATGAACGAAGTTAAAAAAGAACAATCAACTACACACAAAATAGGTATTTATCTTTGGATATGGTTACTTCTATTTGTGTTGAGTTTTTTTTCTTACATGGTTGATTGGTACAATTTCCAAGGTTTACTAAGATGGTCCTTAATTTTATTCTTTATGTTTTTGAAGGCAGGTTTAATTATGGCATTCTTCATGCACCTATTCTGGGAACGTTACGCCTTGGTTAATGTTTTGTTATGGCCTATGACTGCGATAGCGTGCTTTGTAGGTTTAATGGTTGCAGAAGGCAAATATACAGTTTTTACTAGATTATTTTATTTTTTTGTTGGAGGATTATAATTTTATGGGTGGAGGATATAACATAGTTGCAGGATTCTTAATTTTCTTTTTTCTTTTTATCTATTTTACATGGTTTGGGGTTTCTATGATGATCGAAAAAGATAAAGAAAACAGAATTAAGATTAACCCGTATGATAAACTTCCTTTACATAGAAAGTTAATAGACAAAAAGAATAAAAAAATTGGTTTCTTCGACTTAGGTAATCATATTCTAATTATAGGAATGATATTTTTAGCAATATTCATTTCCCTAAACGCTGATTAAATTGTCACAAAATCTTATTAATAACAGAACGTCTGCCCTCAATTTAAAAGCTAATTTAAAAGCTTTTATTCTACTTATGAAGCCGCGAGTTATGTCTTTAGTTATTTTTACTTCAGCAGTTGGCTTTTTAACTTCAGGAGTTAGCTTAAGCACCGTATATGCTATGATTGGTATAATTTTAGTAGCAGTTGGTGCTGGCGCCGCTGGATGTTTAAACATGTGGTATGAGGCAGATTTAGACGCACTAATGTCAAGAACTTGTCTAAGACCTATACCAACTGGAAAAATTAACAAACAACAGGCATTAATTTTTGGAGTTTTGTTATCAGTTTTTTCAGTAGTAGGCTTAAATTTTTTTGCAAACACTTTATCTGCAGCGCTTCTTTTAATAACAATTCTTTTTTACTTATTTGTTTATACGATTTGGCTTAAAAGAAAAACGCCTCAAAATATTGTAATAGGTGGGGCCGCTGGCGCTTTACCCCCAGTTATTGGATGGACAATTGCCACAAATAGCATTTCACTTGAACCTTTATCATTATTTCTGATTATCTTTTTTTGGACTCCTTCACATTTTTGGGCGTTAAGTCTTTACAAAGCAGATGATTATAAAAAGGCAGAAATCCCAATGTTGCCAGTCACTGACGGTATAGAAAAAACAAAATTAAATATCCTAATATATTCAATTTTAATGATACCTGTTGTTCTTTTTCCTTACTTTATTAACTTTTCCGGCTTAACGTATTTAATACCTTCTTTACTACTTACCTTTTATTATAATTTTATATGTTTTGATTTGTACAATTATGATAAAAATAAATTTGTTTTGAAAAAAGCGAAAAAAATATTTGGCT
>MDTG01220453.1_pt1 | contig 10833 bp, 8 predicted proteins | sample 811421 | NCBI WGS metagenome assembly MDTG01 (sample SAMN05326645, study PRJNA326480) | marine metagenome | isolation source: seawater | place: Pacific Ocean: South East | collected 2011 | reverse complement strand
TCAGGACTCTCAGGACTCTCAGGACTCTCAGGACTCTCAGGACTCTCAGGACTCTCAGGACTCTCAGGACTCATGGTCTTCCGCTTAAATCCACTCGCGACCCCATTCACCCCTATGGGAGCGAAACTCGTGGGATGCTCGGTACGCCCTATGCTGGTAAGGCAGATGGCTGTGCCCAACAGGAAGATCTCTTGGGCTCCTTCATTGGTGACCGAGGAGCGGGTGTTTGATTTCGAGAAAGGAGCAGAGGCGAGGCAATGTCCCCAGGGAAATCCTCGTCTGTGTAAGATAAAGCGCGAGGATGGTGGCTTAGTGGATTCCCCCTTGGAAGAAACTCTTATGTGGGAAAAACTGTTCACTGCGCAACTGTTGCGTGAGGACCAGGAAGAGAAGGAGAAGGAGGAGTGGAAGGAACAGAGGATGAAATCGTGGTTGGACTCAGCAAAAACAGCTCTACCACCCGATGATCGGTTCAGAATGATGGAAGAACTCGATAGAGATATTGAGGAGATGTGTGAAAGTCTCCGTAAGATAAACCTCAATTATTGCGAGTAGATAGGGATGTATGTGTATTATGTGTAGAAAAAAAGACCATCTTATGGTTTTTTTTATGATGTTCTTGAAATTTGAAAGTCTTTCAAGGGAATAAAAGTAACAAACAAATAACCACAGACGATTGAATATGTATTATGGCAATCTTGTAGAAGCACCTATTTTCTATCCGAAAAAAAACTGGAGTTATTATCCATTGTATTGGGGATTGGATCATATTGCGAGGGTGTATCTACCACCACCTCCGCTAAATAATCCTTGGACCAAATAAGGATAAGTAGTAGATAAAGTAGTAGATAAGTAGTAGATACAAGGGATTTATTCCTTTTTTCTTATTTTTTTATTTATATTCTCTTCTAATATTTTATGAACTATATCAAAATGAATGGTTTGATCTGCTTTATCTCCTAAACGTGGATGTAATATTTTGAAGAAGGCGAGACGTTGTTTAACATTAAAAAGTCCCATATTATCGTAAATTTCTAAAAGTTTCATAAATTTAGTAAAGGTAGATATCATAAATTGAACACTTGCATATTCTGCTGAATTACAAACATCTCTGTAATATTCACCTTCATTAATTCTTTTTTGTTCTTCTAATAAACGTTTCATAGAGATTGGTTCATCTGGAGAAAGTTTATAGTTACATAGGTAATATTTACCACACAAGTAACTTTTTTGTGAATTTCTATATAATGTATCTAAAACACATATATCTATATTTATATCAGGATGTATTTTAGAATAATCAATATAAGAGGATGATTTTAATCTTTCTAATAATTTTATATCAAACTTCGAATTAGTTGTAAGTAAATACTCTATAAACTCATATTTCTTAGAGAGAAGAGTATTTAAACTTGGGTACAGTTTATCCATTTTTTTATTTAGTTTATAAATATTATATCAATATTATATCAAATTTGTGTTTATATATTGAAAAATAATTTAAACATTATAAGTAAATATTATGGATATGATGAATAACCCATTCCAGCAAATACCGCAAACAGAAATACAATTTTTCAAAGAAAAGGTTCAACGATGGTTACACGTAGATAATCAAATAGAAGAATTACAAAAGCAGATCCGTGAATTAAAAAAAGTCAGAAATAAAGAATTAGAACCTGAAATAACAAAATTTATGACAGACTATAAAGTGACAGATTTAAATACGGAAAATGGAAAATTACGATGTAAAGAAAGAAAAACAAAAAAAGGATTAAATAAAAATAATATACGTGAAAATTTATCTAAATATTTAACTGAACAAGACAAATTAGATGAAGCAATGAATACTATTTTAACAGAAAGACCAATTGTTGTAAGCTATAAATTACAAAAACTAAAGATTAAACAAAGTTGAATTGTCGTCTATCCCCCCTTGAACAAGTGCTCCTGTAACAATTCCAGATGCGTAAACTAAACAAAAGCAAACAAGACACGCAGTCATTGATTTGCAATCTACCTTATTTTCTCCTGGGGTATCTGAATTATATGGATAATAAATAGAGTTTGAATGCTGTGGAGGTATATACATATATTTTTTTATATTATATTTATTTTAATAATATTCCTTATAAATCTTTATATAAAATAACGGTTATAAATATATGAAGGATTATGTTGTCCGTAAAATTACAAAAAAAACAGGACAAAAGATATATCATAAATATTTTACGAAACAAGGGGATGAAATAAAAGATAAAGGTAAAATAGAAGAGATAAGTTCGGGATTATATATCCCTCCCGCGTATGATAATGTTCAAATAAATAAGAAGAAAAATGCGAAAGTATTAGCAATTGGTTATGATGAAAAAGGAAGACCTCAATATATTTATCATAAAGAACATATAGAAAAACAAAAAAATAAAAAATATGATTATATGAAAGTGTTTGGAAAAAAGTTCCCAACGATTAATCATGTAATTAATCGTGATATTAATCTCCCTGAAAATTCAAAAGATAAACAAATAGCTGTTATTTTAAAACTAATTATGGAGTGTCATTTTAGAGTTGGAAATGATAGATATTTTAAAGAAAATAAATCTTATGGGACAACTACATTAGAAAAACAGCATATTGTTGAAAAAGATAATCACGTTGTGATTGATTTTATTGGAAAGAAAAAAGTAAGAAATGTTTGTAAAGTTACTAATAAAAAGTTGGTTAAAACACTCAAACAAAAGAAAAAAAGGAAATCAAAAACAAATCGCATATTTACATACAAACAAGGAAGAAAAGAAACAACGATTAAACCCCAAGACGTAAATAAATATTTAAAACAATTTGGAAAATTTACAACAAAAAATTTTAGAACATGGGGAGCAAATATAGAGTTTATTACAAAATTAATAAAACATAGTAAAGATAAAAGTTTTAAAAAAGAATCAGAGACTAAACAAGTCATTAAACAAAGTATTGAAGATGTTGCGTGTAAATTACATAATACACCCTCTGTTTGTCGGAGTAATTACATAGATCCTGAAATTATCAACTTTTTTTCATTTGGCCCTGATAAATTTCTATCCTTTTTTAAGGTGAAAGGTGGGTTAACAAAAGAAAAAGTTCAAAAGAAATATCTTCAATTTTTAGAAGAAATATCGTAAAATTTCTTTTTTGTTCTTCCATCATTTACAATCATTTCTCCAACTTTATCTCCCAAATCACCATCTTCAATGGCATAAATATACTGGGGTGATTCTCCTTCGATGATGTAATATTTCTTTTTATAATGTGTAATTACACTAACAGTAATATCATCATCTTCATCATCTTCATCATCTTCATCATCATCTTTATCTTCATCATCATCATCATCTTTATCTCCTTCAACTACTTTATCTTCTTTCTCTACTTTATCTTCTTTCTCTACTTTATCTTCCTCTACTGAATTTTCTTTTTCTTCTACTTTATCTCCTTCGTCCTTTTCACATATTTTTTTAGATAAACGTTTCCATGATTCACCTTCATTAACATCATTGTCTTCATCCTTTAGATCATTGTCTTCATCCTTTACATCATCATCCTTATCTTCTTCAACTATATCTGAAGAGTTATCATCGCCACTGGTAGTTCCATCTTCATAAATAAAGTTTGGAACTTGTTCTCCGGAAGTATCTTCCTGGGTATCTTCTGGGGTTATTGTTTCAATGATAGATCCTTCATTTGTAAGTGTTTTTAGTTTATTTTCAAGTGTGCTTACTTTTTTTTGAAGAATAGAGATTTCACTATTTTTCTGATTAATTTCTTTATCTTGAACTCGTAGCATACTGAATTTTTCTTTTTCATTCATTTCTTTTGTTGCTTCTTCTTGTATATGATTAATCATAGTTTCATAATCAAGTAGTTTTTTATCGTGTATTGCGAGTAATTTATCTTTATCTTTAATTTCTTCTAGAAGCTTCTTGTGAAGGGCATTCATATCTGTAAGTTTCGTTTCAAGTTGAATACGAGTTTCAGTTTCTTGGGAAACATAAGTTTGATATCGTTCATAAATTGAGTTAATTTCAATGACGATTTTATCTTTTGAGGTAAGAATGTCCATATTATATTAATTATAACTAGTGGTAAATTTTTAAATATTATAAATTTTTAAATATTATAAATATTATTATACATGCCTAAAAAATCACGAAAATCGTCACAATGCTCACCTATATCAGAGGGGGATAAGGACTCTTGTTTATCAACAGATATTTTAAAAAAAATTTACAATGTTTTTTTTGATAAACAGCCAAAAAATATGTCTGTCAAAAAAATGAAAGAAGAAATTGTAAAACAAATGGAGCAAATGTTTAATTGTAATCAAGAAGCGTGTTTATTGAAAATAGATTCTTTAAAATATTCGTTAACACCCAGTGAATATGATGAAATGATTGATAGTTTCAAACCATTAATGCCACAAGAATGGCATAAAAATAAAAATACGTGGTTAAATACACATAATATAGACGATGTATTAGAACAATATGAAGGGAAGCACGATTGGTTTAAATATATGGGAGCTCATCCTATTGATTTTGATAAAGAAATAGACACCCCTTATCAAAATCCTAGACATAATAATGGAATCTTACAACTTTCAAGTAAAAAGAATAAAAAAACGTGTGTTGCCAATGAATTATGTAATATAGATATTAAATCATTATATCAAGATCAGGGATATGAAGTTTTAGGTTTTGTATTTAATACAGATGAACACGATAAATCAGGCGAACATTGGTTTTCAATGTTGGTTGATTTTGTTGGGAAAACAACATCTCCTCAATATAAAGGTCCAAGTATTTTATATTATGATTCTGCTGGTGTAAAAGGAGGAAAAATTTTAAAAGAAATATCAGCCTTGATACAAAGGATACAGGAGGAGTTCTTATCTATTACAGGTGAAAGAATGGAACTAGCATATAATAAACAACAACATCAATTTAAAAATACAGAATGTGGTGTATATTGTCTATATTTTTTAACATCCTTATTAGATGGAACATCTTTACAAGAATATATGGAGTTAAAACCGGATGATAAATATATAGAACAATATCGTGATGTATATTTTAATAAAGTTTAATAAAAATATTATATATATTATAATATATAACTTATGTTAGATGCTATTTATATGTTAATAATAGTTCTTATTATTGTAACTTTCTTTGTATTATTCTTTTTACATATGCGAGAATTGTATATGAAACGAAATGATGAGATAACGTCACAGATTGAAAATGTATCTTTAACCGTTAAAGATGGAATCACTAATATGGAATGTCCTACTTGTCCTCAAGCAGTATGCCCAGAACCCAAATGTGAATGTCCAAGATGTCCTGATGTTGCGGTAGATGTGAAAGAATTGGTTGAAGAAGGTGTTGCCGAAAAAACGAAAACTAAAAAACCAAAGAAAGATAGTTCTGGTTTAATGATTGATCGTTTAGATGAATTTCCGGCATCCGAAGACTTCTGTCCGATTGATTCAGGACCTATGGACAGTGATGGACAAACCGGTGCGAATACTTCCGAAGTTGTAAGTGCGAAAGATTCAATGCCTCCTATGGCAAAACCGAAAGCTGGTAAAGGAATGATGATGCCGAAAGCGGGCAAAGGAATGGCAAAACCAAAAGCTGGTAAAGGAATGATGATGCCTAAGGAACCGGGAATGGCAAAACCGAAAGCTGGCAAAGGAATGATGCCGAAAGCTGGCAAAGGAATGATGATGCCTAAGGAAACGGGAATGGCCAAACCGAAAGCTGGTAAAGGAATGATGATGCCTAAGGAAGCAGGTATGGCCAAACCGAAAGCTGGTAAAGGAATGATGATGCCTAAGGAAGCAGGTACAGCAAAACCGAAAGAAACAGGTGTTGTTGATGAAATAGAAGACACACCAATTGATGATGTTGTTGAGGGTTTTAGTCTTGGAAACCTTTATTATCGGATGTTAGGATAATAAGTGTAATATTTTTCGTTTGAAGTATTTTTTTATTAACGTATTCGTAATTATATAATATCTATAATTATGTCTTTGTATGAACAATATAATTCAGAATTAAATAAAAATTATATGAAAGAATTGATTGTGGATGTCTTAAAAAAAGAAGTTGGTTTTGATTTATCAACAGATGATGAATATTCTGATTATTATAATAGAGAATATGATAAAACATTCACAGAAAGTAATAATGTGGAAGATTTACGAGATATTAATAAAATATTATTGGATAAACATGTATCTTATTTCGTAGATAAATATAATAAGATTCCAAGTACAAATGTAACTGATGATTATAATCAACTGATACAAGAAAGAGAAGATTTTTCATCAACACCTATTGAGCAAATTATACCTCAAAGAAAGGAAATGACAACAACTATTGAAAGTATTCCAATTGAATCTAGAAAGGAAGTAAAGATAGAAACATATAAAACGTTTCCTATGGGATCATTTAAGAGAAGTAATACATTTTCATCAAGATATAATTATAAGATTGATTTAACAAAAAATAAGAAACAATCTTCAGATATTCATTATATTGAAAAGATAATCATTCCACTTGAAGATAATTTCTTATTTTCTCAACCAATCTTATCAGTATCAATACCTGAACTTTCTTATGAAACGCATTTAGAATTAGATAATACAATGCAAACACAAAATCGTTCTTTTGGGGTATATAAAAATAAAGATGTCTCAACTCAAGTTTCTCACGAATTATTAGATAAAGAACATTCTAAAATAACCATAGATATACGTGATATAGGAGATAATAAATATCCTTCACAAGATATTGTCAATGTAAATGTGATTGAAATTGTGAATGTCAAATCTTCTACAATGATTATTTTTACGTGTTCAAAGATAGAAAAAGGAGATTATATGAAAGGTGATTATATTAAAATCATCAACAATTTAACAAAAGAATTAAAAACACTCTTAAAAGAACCTTTTAAGATTGAAAAAATAAAGAAAAATCAAATATATTGTCTGTTAGATTTAGAGACTCCTATGGAAACGACAAAATATGATAGTATTGATATGAAATTAATAAACATGAGTCATCAAAATATGGTATATTTTAAATAAACTTACATAGAAGAAATAAAAACTTTATTTTCTTGGTCATTCGGAGTTAATTTAATAATTATTTTAGTCATATTGTCATCAACAACGAAATTATTTTGAACAAATGTTTTGTAATCATATAATCGTAACAAAGATGTTTTTGAAAAAGGTGAAAAGAATAATCTTTCTGAAATATTGTATTTAATAATATATCCAAAAAGATTTTTCTGTCTTATTTCTTCATAGGTAGGGAATATTTTTTCATCAATATTTATCTCACTGCTGTCTGTTAATAAAAATAATGAATTTGTAACTGAAAAACGTGCTCCTAATAATTTATTAAAAGGGAATGAAGCTGATTCATAAACAGAAAATACATTTTGTAATGGATAGAAATCACAGATACGTGTTCCATTTTCTTTAATATATCTTATATCTACATTCTTTTCATTTGTTGGCATTTTATAATAAATAAAAATGCCATTATCTCCTTCTTGGGCTGAAATAATAAATATATTGGGTTCTTGGAAGATAGAAAAAGAACTTGAGAATTGTTTTTTATCGATTTGATTTAATTCTTGTGAATTGATACCTGGAAAATATGCTTCTTCATTCATGATTTTGGATGAAAATCGCAGACATTTATTATTCAATGCTAAATCATCTCTGGTATTTTGTATACAATCAACAGACGCTTCTTTAATAATATCTAATACGGAAGTATTGACTTTATATTTCTTTTCCATAATATCTACAAGAATTTGGTCAGCTGTTCTATTTTGGGTTTCTTTTTTTATGGAAATTATTTTTTGAATTGTTTTATTTACATTTTTATAGGAGGTAGCTAATTTATTTACAAGATCGGGGGTGTCTTCAATCTCAGAAACTTCAGGCCATTCCAACTCTTTCATAGATGCGAAAATCTCTTCCGTCGTAGTTCCTTCTGGTAATGTAGAAATATACATATATTGTTCTACGTATCTTTCACTTGGTAATAAATCAGGGTGTTCGTGGGAACCCATACGAATAGCTCTTCCAAAGACTTGGTCTATTCTGATAAAATCCCAGTAAGGTTCCATAATATGGACTTGACGAACACCTTTCAAAGAAATACCTTCTGCTCCTGAACTTGATATTAAGATAACTTGAATGAATTTTCCGTGAATATTACTTGGATGATTATATGCTTCTTTGTTAATTCTTCGTAGGTCTTGGTCTTCTTCTCCGGTAATAAAGGTATATCTTTTTTTAATAGAATTGGTAGATACGATATCTTCCATACTTTGTGATTCATGATCAAAAATTTCATAACCATTTGCTTGTAAGATTCTCTCAAAAATCTCAGAACCAGCTCCCGAGGATCTAAAACTACTGTAATATAAGACTTTACCTGTACACACATCATCATCATTTACAAATTTCTTAATATTTGTCATAATCTCGTGAAATTTGGGGGAGTATTTGGATAATGTGCGTCCGTGATCTAAATGACCATTTTGTTTCATACTATCATACATCTTAAACTTTTCATTTTCATCGGCATCTCTACGACGGAACGAATCATCTTCATAAACCATATTACAGTGTTGGCGTGTCCGGATATTATAATCAAACGTATCATCATACATATCTTTTCTCCTTAAACGTTGTAAATTGCGAAGTTTATCTCTGGAGTATTCTTGTTCATATTGGGAAAATTGGATAGAGCTCATATAGCAAGGGATAATTGAAATATTCTTACTTGTAGAATAAGAATCATACCGAGGATTTGGTAATGGTTCTGTAATTTGTGGCATACTTATGATAGAAGACCTATCAATTGGATAATAAGAGGTCAATCCCATTAACATTCTACGTAAAAGGACTTGTTTTTCGGGAGGTATGGTATAATCATCATTAATAAAATAGTTAACAAAGTTCATATTTTCTGAAAGATCCAAGAGTGTATCGTTATCATAAATATCAAACAGTTTTTGTTTTCTGTGAAATAATAATTTTATTTCTTTATCAAAGATAAGAGATTTCCCTGATATTGATTTAAGTTCTGGAATTGATTTATTTTTTATTTGAGATAAAGAAGGGACAATTTTTTGTTCAGATAAAGAAGATTGTTTGAATCCTTCAAAGATTTCTGTGAAAAAATCCATTAATGTATGGTCATTATAACGGATTGTTTTGACTTGAGTATCTTCTAAGATAGATTCAAAATTACTTTTATTTTTGGTAAAGGATATAATTTTCTTTCCTTGGGTGGAAGTTACGTGTAATTGTTCAATAGAAGATGTTTCTTTATAATAAATAGTTCTCAATTCTTCTTGTAATTCATCGGGATCTTTATCAGATACGATAGAAAAACTATAAACGTGAATCATACCACGTAACATATTAAATAAAATAGCTACTTCTGAAGGACTACTTATCACAGGTGTTCCGGATAAAAATACAAGTTTCACATCTTCACTTTCTAATATCCAATTATAGAATATAAGAGCACAATTAAATGTAGAAGCAGATGATGTTCCTTTATTACGTATTTTTCTAACTAAATTATGAACTTCATCAATAACAATGACACAATCTTTAAAAGGTGACAAAATATTATGTTCTTTTTTGTTTGTTTCAAGCAATATATTCATTTTATCTGCTAGTAATTGAATCTCTGTTTTTTTCTTTGATTTGTTAGTAGGATCATATTTATCAACAGGAGGAAATGGATTATAGTGAATAAAATTATATTTTGATTGAATCAACATATTAATTTCTTCTGTGATAAAGATTTCTTGAGCTTTATTTAATAAAGAACATTTACCAGTAAATGTTTGATTGTCTTGTAAAACAGGTTTTCCTGTAGTTGTGAATATTTCTCGTGTTTCTTTGGTGATATCTAATGATTGAAGGAAGATACCTTTTATTGTATTTAATTCTTTCCATAAATCTTTGGAAGGCACATCCGATGTGGTATCTTTTTTCAAAGATAATATTTTTTTAGTTTTACTAAAGATAGAATTAATAGAAGATTCATTAATCCCATATTGTTCAAATAGTTTTTTACGGAGACTGAAATCGCTCTTTATTTCTCGAACACTATAAAAGATCCAATTATTTTCATCTATTTTGAATAATGTATCTCCCCATGATTTCACTTCTTTCATAAATTCAGTTTCTAATGAAGCAGGTAGCATTGTATAAATAGGCATATTTTTAGAAAGACCTTCAGCAGTAATAACTGCGGAAGCAGTTTTTCCAGTTCCTAATCCATGATATACTAATAATCCACGATAAGGAGTTTCTTGAGATAGATATTCTCTCACAAAATATTGATAAGTTTTTATTTTTTGTTCTTCTTTTGGTCTTTGTTTATATTTTTCAAGTTGTTTTTTATAATAAACTTCGTTAATCCAATTAATAAATGCTTTTCGTTGGGGTAATATATTTCTAAAAGCAGATTCAATATTCTCAGCTTCTTTATATTTACCAGGTTCATCATAGGGGATTACTTCACCCTCCTCATTAACTCTTGGAGAATCTGGATTATATTCGATTATATCTTCTATATCTGTATCATCTCCTTCTTCTAATTGTAAATCAACGTCTTCAACGTCTTCAACGTCTTCAACGTCTTCAACGTCTCCAACGTCTTCAACGTCTTCAACGTCTTCAACACCTTCTTTAAAATATTCATTTACTTTTTGAGTTGTTTCTTTTTTATCCCATTCAGGATATTT
>MDTG01180344.1_pt1 | contig 10833 bp, 8 predicted proteins | sample 811421 | NCBI WGS metagenome assembly MDTG01 (sample SAMN05326645, study PRJNA326480) | marine metagenome | isolation source: seawater | place: Pacific Ocean: South East | collected 2011 | reverse complement strand
CACCTTATTTTTGATATATTTTGAAACTCTTTATTTTTTCACAATCTAAAATTTATCTTATAGAATGAATAAAATATCAAACTATATGAGACTTTCAATTGAGGATAGGGATAAAATGGATATTTCTGATGATCAATTATTTTACCAACAACCAAGATATGTTCATCACCTAAGCTTTTCATTTAGAGATCGACTTTCAAAATTATATTCTAACTATCTCTGTAATCATCATGTAATTCTAGATTTGATGAGTAGCTGGGTAAGTCATTTACCAAGTAATACGAAATACAAAAAAATAATTGGTCATGGGATGAATGAATCCGAATTAAAAGCCAACGATAGACTTGATAGCTATTGGGTTCAAAATTTAAATAAGACCCAAAATATGCCTATAGAGGACTCATCTGTTGATGTTGCACTGATTGTCGCTGGTTGGCAGTATCTTCAATATCCAGAAAATGTTTCTTTAGAATTATCTCGAATTTTAAAAAATGAATCTTTATTAATTATTTCATTTACTAATCGTGCGTTTTGGACAAAAGCTCCCAAGATATGGACTAATTCTTCAGAAGAAAGAAGAATCGAATACGTAAAAAATGTTCTTGCTTCAAATGGATGGAGTATTGAAAGGGTATTTAATGAAAAAACATACGAAAATAAGCTATTTGGTTTTTATTCCTTAGAGAGCGACCCGTTTTTTTCAGTTATAGCTAGAAATAATAAGTCTAATAACTGATTTATTTTTAATTTATATGTATATTTAGTATAAGTTGAATATAGTATTCTTTATGTCTTTTTCTTTAATTAAATTTAGTTCTGAGGATTGTGGAACCTGTCACAGAATGAGCTTTTTTGATTCAAAAGTTGCCGACGAATTAGGTGTTGAATTTATTAACGTTAAGCTTCAAGATACCATCGTTTATAGAAAATATAGACCAATACTATTAAAACAATATCCTACAAAAGAAGGTATGGGATGGCCAACTTATCTTTTAGTTAATAATCCTGAGGGTGAATTTGAAATTATCGGAGAATTAAAAGGCGGTATTGCCAAAGGCGATTTTAGAGAAAGACTTGCAAAGCTAATATCTAATTAATCTTCAAGTTAATTCACCGGTTGCATTAAACCACCACTTCCTGAGTCGGAATCGTCGTCGTCATTTCCTGGGTCAACAGTCAGCAATGTATATACTCCTAATGCTAATAGGCTGATTAATCCACTAAATAGACTTAATCCATATTGGTTAGTACTAATTTCTATTACTTCGCCCAAGGGAAAAATACTCAAATTTTTGAGACTATAGCAATTTTTTACTTTGATAGCGTTTTAGACAACCAATTAGAAAATTGCCATGCCACTTCTTAATTGATTTAAGTTTCATTTAATAAGTATTTATTTCATTATTCATGACGTTTAGCCAGTCAGTAAGTTGCTCTAGAAGTTTTTCAGCATCCAACACACCAAGGCCGCGAATGGTTACGGTAGAGCATCGATCCCCTTTCTTATAGATAAACCTTCCGTGAAGATGAGTTGCTAAACCTTTTCTAAGTAGCTTAAATGCTGGCTCATCCATCATCGTTTCTAACTCGACATTGGGTTTAGACAACTTTATTCTTGAAAAACCACATTTTTTAGCTATTAATTTTAACTTCATAACTTCAATTAATGATTCTACTGCTTTAGGTAGTGCTCCATATCTATCAATTAGATTGGTGGCAAATTGAACTAAAGCATGATTGTCTTCACATTGAGTGGCTAATCTATATGTGTTTATCTTTTCATCTGGATCTGTTATCCAATCACCGGGTATAAATGCTGTTACAGGTAAATCAATCTGTGTATCATCTACAGAGGGTATATCTTGCCCTTGGATTTCAGCCATAGTTTCTTGTAATAATTCCATATACAAATCAAATCCAATTGATTCCATTTGCCCGCTTTGTTCAATACCCAAAATATTTCCAACCCCTCTAATTTCCATATCTCTCATAGCTAATTGATAACCGCTTCCAAGATCGGTAAATTCTTTAATCGCCTTTAATCTCTGCTTGGAAGCATCATTTAACTTCTCATTACTGGGATAAAATAGCCATGCGTGAGCTTGGACTCCGCTACGGCCTACTCTGCCTCTCAATTGATAAAGTTGAGATAAACCAAATTTATGGGAATCTTCAATTAAAATGGTATTTACTCTAGGAATATCCAAGCCACTTTCGACAATAGTTGTACAAAGTAATATGTCTGCATCTCCGGAATTGAATGCTAGCATTGCGTTCTCAAGTGCTCCTTCTTCCATTTGCCCATGAGCAATCAATAATTTTACATTTGGAATCATTATTCTTAACTTCTCAGCTACCTCTTCTATACCTTTAATGCGTGGAACAATATAAAAAATTTGACCACCTCTATCAATCTCTTGTGAAATTGCACTTCTTATTATTTCATTATCAAGTGGAGCTAAATGTGTTTTAATTGGTCGACGTAATGGCGGTGGTGTTGTTATTAAACTCATTTCCCTTACACCAGAAAGACTCATATAAAGAGTACGAGGAATTGGAGTTGCTGAAAGAGTTAATACATCAACACTCTTTTTTAATTCCTTTATCTTTTCTTTTTGGTTAACTCCAAATCGTTGTTCTTCATCTATAACTAGAAGACCTAAATTCTTATAAGATAATTGTTTGTTTAATAATTGGTGAGTACCAATTATTGCGTCAATTTTTCCATCTTTAAGACCACTTACTATTTGTTTGCGTTCATTATTAGTTTTAAATCTATTTAATAATGATACTTTTATTGGATATGGGGCAAATCTATCTGAAATAGTTCTCCAGTGTTGTTGTGATAATACTGTTGTTGGTGCTAAGAAAGCTATTTGTTTCCCGGAAGTTATGGCTTTAAAAATTGCTCTTATCGCTACCTCTGTTTTACCAAAACCTACATCACCACAAACTAATCTATCCATAGGCTTATCACTTTCCATATCAGCTTTAACTTGAGAAGTAGCTTTTGCTTGATCTGGGGTTAGAGAATAAGGAAATGAATCTTCTAATTCACTTTGCCAAGGACCATCAATTGGAAATTTATATCCTTTTTCTTTATTTCTTTCTGCATATAACTTTAATAAATCTATGGCAACTTTTTTTACAGATTTTTTAGCTTTTTCTTTTACTTTAAACCAATTTGTACCACCTAATTTATTGATAGTAGGTGACTTAGAATTAGAATTTCTATATCTCCCTAAACTTCCAAGTTGATCAGCGGCAACACTTAATTTACCATCTAAGTATTTAATTACTAAGTAATCTCTTGATTCACCATTAATATTAATTTTTTCAATTTTTTGAAAAAGACCTATTCCATGATTCCTATGAACAACATAATCACCGGGTTTCATTTTATTTGGATCTATTCTTTTACTTTCAGCCTGTTTCCTTCTTCTTACATAACCTGTCCTAGAAATATTGATCTGACCAAAGAACTCTTTATCAGTTATTAATGCTATTTTCCATGCTGGAAGAATAAAACCTTCAATTTCTCCTTCATTACTGTTTTTAATAGCTACTGGCAGATTATCGTCTAAAATACTTTTAATTGCATTTAAATCTTTATTATTTGGAACGAATTTTGAATTGCATTCATGTTCTTCCAAAAGTGATATCGCTCTACTTGGTTGAGCAGAAATTATCCAAGCCGAATACTTATTTTTTATATAATCCTTTAACTGTAAACTGATTTTGCCATATTGATTAGGAAGCCAGTTATGAAGCTTGCTAGAAATACTAAAAATATTATTTTCTAAAGAAAGTTCCTCTAGATCTGTAGTATCTACACCCTTGTAATTATTAAGTTTGTCAAAAATGTTATTAATGTCTATATGAAGATTTGGTTTAAAGATTATTTTATCGGTTAAATTACTACCACTTTTTTTAAAAGTTTCATTATAACTATCATTAACTATATTATGCCATGCCTTTCCATGTGTTTTACATTGCAACCTTTCATCAACAACAATAAAGGTTTTAATATCTAGGTAATTTAGTATTGAAGATGGTTCATCGAATGCCACTCCTAGATATTTTCTTGCTGATGATAAGCAATTTGAATTCTTTAATTCAGAATATTCATTTGTAGTTAATAAATCTAGTATATCATCTTGCTTAATTGACAAAAGTCTATCAATAATAAGTGGATCAAATCCTGTCGGTGTAATACAAACGCTGTCAATCTTGTCTAAAGATCGTTGTGATATAGGATCAAATTCTTTTATTTTCTCTAATTGATCTCCAAACAATTCCAATCTAATTGGCAGTTCACTACTTACGGGAAAGATATCAAGAATATCACCCCGCCTTGTCCAAGTTCCTTCTTGATCAATACTTTTACTTTTTATATATCCACATTTACTTAATTTAATAGATAATTCAGTTAGATTTATCTCTTCACCAACTTTTAATTTTATACACTTAGATTTGAGGTATTCATAAGGAGGTAGGTGTGGTTGTAATGCCCTTTCCGTAGTAATTATAGCTAAATTTTCATGATCTTCTAACTCTAATATGTCACTTAGAACTTGTAATTGACCCCAAATAATCTCGGAGGTTACTTGTGATGATTCATAAGGCGATATTTCACTTGTAGGATATAAACATGTTTTAGTCCAACCACAATCTTTTACAAGAGGATACCATCTTGTTGCATCCTCTAATGTTGGAACAATCACTAGGAGTTTTTTTGAATCTTTCTTAGCTAATGATGTAGTGATTAAAGCCTTTGCAGTTCTAGATGCACCCGTTAATATTAATCTTTCATTCCTTTTTGTTCTTTCTAGTAATTCATTGGTTAACGGATGATCTTCTAATTTTTTTGCAATAGACTCAAATGTCACTACTTTTCAAATGTTCAATAATCTTTTTACCCTAACATTTTTATTGACTAGTAGAAAAGCATTATAGAGAGAAGGATTGATTTCGTATTGATTTCAGCTTTTCTATAAAAGATAATAATTGATCATCGTCAAGTTCAATTCTTGTAGAAACATTAAATTCATTCTGCAGAAATTCTCTACCCTGTTTGTTATTCCATGATAAATCCTTAATTATACTGTCAGATTCATCTATGATAGATTTTCTATCTATTCTTTTTAATTTAGATGAATCTGTGTTATCTATCTTTTTTAATATATTCAAATATTTAATAAGCTCATCATATTTTGTTATTTTATTTCGATGATTATAACCTAAGTTTTCTTCAAGAAATCTTACTTCGTCTTCTCTTTTCCAATTTAACCTTTTAATTTCTGAATCTATTTCTGTTAATTCATTACTCCAATCAAATGGTTCTTCAACTTCATTATTATCCTCTATTTTTTCACTTTTAGGTAATTCTAATTTTAACGTGTCTTTTATGATGTCCTTTTTGTTAATGTTTTTACTTGGTTCACTATTTATTATATTTAGTCTTTTGTTCAATCTTGATATGGCCTTATCCTCTGCAAGTTCTACTGATGAAGCTTCTGCCAGTGCGCTTCCTAGATTTTCGTCCTTCAACCAGCCACTTACTTGAACTACAACCTTATTTTCCGCTATGTGGCAAAGTTTAGATTCAATCCTCATAACACTTTTGATTAGCTCTAATTTGAATGTTTAGAGTTAACATATACTAATCAGTCCGTAAAAATAGCTCTTTTTTTGAAATTTAATGGATTCAGCATCTCTGAGATCGTTAACTCCGTTACTTGATGGTATCGACCAATGGGTTGAGCTTGCACCTCTTTTGCCTGTAATTGTATCACTAGAACTTATCTTGTCAGCTGATAATGCTGTTGCCCTAGCATCAATTACAAAGAAATTAAATAATATTGAATTACAGAAGAAGGCACTAAACATTGGAATATTAATAGCTTTATTATTGAGAATTTTAGTAATACTTACTGCACAATATTTTTTGAACTTTTGGCCCGTTAAATTACTAGGTGGCCTTTATTTGATATCTTTATCGATTTCAAAATTCTTAAGTTTTAACAATAATCCTTCTAATGATAGTCATGATTTAAGCATTCGAAATTCAAGTACTTCTTTGATAAAAGTTATTTTTTTATTGGCAATAACTGACTTGGCTTTTTCTATTGATAGTATTACAGCAGCTGTTGCTATTAGTGATCAATTTCTTTTGGTAATTACAGGAGCAATTATAGGAGTAATTGCCCTACGCTTTACTTCTGGTTTGTTTATTAAATGGCTAGAAATATATGTTAACCTAGAAAAGGCAGGATATATTGCTGTAGCATTAATTGGTATAAAGTTAATTATTCAAGTAATTATTTACAAAGTCGTAATTCCTGAATATTTGTTCTTTTTAATAATGTTATTTATATTTTCATGGGGATTTTCAAACAAAGTTACAACTATTCATAACGATTAATCTCCAAATATTTCATTAATACTCAGATCAGTTTGCACTGATAGTGTATGTCCATCTGTTCTTTTTTTTCCTTCTAGTTGACCATATTTAATTTGGATTGGATTATCTCTAGTCATTATGATTATTCCGTCTTTTTTATTTATATATAGAATCTCACCAGGAGACTTACCTTTATTTGATTCCTGCTTAATATATCTTAATTCTGATGACTTCAATTTATCTATTAGTAAGGTTACTTCTATAATTTTGATTCTTTTTCCTTTGAAGAATGTATATGCATTTGGATAAAGCCCTTTAATCCTCTTTATTATTTGTCTCGCATTTTGATTCCAATCTATTTTATAGTCTTCTTTATTTATTTGTCTAGCGTAACTTGGATGCCCTTTTAACTTTGATTGATCAATCGCATTTAATTTCTTTAGTCTTTCATGTTCATTTAACCCTTTAGTAAGTTTGATTGATTCAAGTGATTTGACTAACAGTTTTGATGACAAAACAGATAATTTTTTTGTAAGGATCTCTAGATTATCAGTTTCACTGATATCAATAGATTCTTGTTCAATAACTGGACCTGTATCTAAACCTTCTTCCATGGCCATTATGCAAACTCCTGTTTTGGAGTCATCATTAATAATGCTCCATTGTATGGGCGCTGCTCCTCTCCATACTGGTAATAGAGAGGCGTGACTATTCCAACATCCAAGCTTGGGTTGATCCAATATTTCTCTTGGAAGAATTTGACCAAAAGCTACGACTATATAAACGTCAGCCTTAAGATTTAATAATAAATTTTTAATATTTTCATCATTGCTAATTGATCTTGTTGTATGCACAGTTATTCCGAAATCTGTTGCAACTTGTTTTACAGGTGAAGGGGATAATTCTTTTCCTCTTCCTCTCTTCTTGTCCGGTTGCGTGACTACAGCAATAACGTCATGACCGGCATTAATAATAGTGGTTAAATTTTCTGCTGCATATTTTGGAGTGCCCCAAAAAACTATTTTCACGCTTCACCCGTTATTGACATATTTTCAACCCAAACATACGGACTAATTCCTTGATGAGTAACAATCTGTTCATTTTCAATTTTAACAATACTATTTAGGACTTTTAAAATGTCTCCTGCAACAGTTGCAGCTTCTATTGACGTTCTTTTTCCTTCATTGACTATCCATCCATCAAATGGTAATGAAAATGATCCTTGAGTAGCTTTAACACCAGAGTGTAGTGCTGTTAATTCATCAATTAATATGTATTCTTTAAGAGTATTTTTAATATTTAGACTTTTGTCTTTATCTACTTCATCATTAGATTTACCTATAACTAACCAATCTGGATTTACAGAAACCTTTGCTCCAAGACCTGCATGTCCAGTTGGCTTGACCCCAAATCTTCTAGCTGTTGCCTCTGAATGAATTAGATTTTTTAAAACTCCCGATTCGATTAGGTTAATATTCTGGGTGGGAGTACCTTCTCCATCAAAACTAAAAGCGCCTACATTTTTAGGATGTAGTCCTTCGTCGCTTATGTTTAAATTCTTTACTGCTATTTGATCACCTAATGATTGTTCATTCATTAAACTTAGTCCGTCAATTATTGAACGAGCGTTAAACATTGAACTAAATGCACTAACTAATTGAAGAAATGCATCAGGAGTAAAACATACCAAATATTTTTTAGTTTCAATAGATTGATAATTAAGATGACTAATTAATTTATCAGATGTCTCTTTTATACATGAATCTATATCTAATTGGTCTAAATCTGAATTTATTCTAATTCCACCTGCACTTCTAGGCTTATTATTATCTAATTGAGCTTTAGCGTATAAATATATAGATGATTGAGAAAGTTTCATATGTCTATTGGCCCCATCACTATTTATATATATCCTTTCTAAATAACTTTCGCTTAGTCCATTATATGGAACGGAATCTATAGACTTATGAGTTTTCATTAATTTATCTTCTGCATTTTTTAGGATTGTTAATAATTCATCAATGTCGTGAGCTTTTGAAATTTCTGTATCTATTTCTTTTATAGGTGTTTTAGCCAATGATGAGAACTCTGGAGATTCATTTTTATTGCCAAATGCGCTTGCTTCAATAGCTCCTTTCATAGCTTTCCTAATGCCTTCATTAGTTAAATCTGAAGTACTGGTTATTCCTACTTTGTTATTACTGTTCCATACTCTTAAGGTCATTGAATGCCTTTGAGAACCTTTTAATTGCTTGGCCTTGCCTTGTTGTACCTGAACTGATATATCTCTGCTAGATGAAGCCCCTACATCCCACTTTAGTATTTTTGATTCTTTACTATATTTGACTAAAAGTGTATTTAATAGATTTATATTCAATTCTCCTGCTTGTTTATTGTTTTTTAAATTATTCATTTTATCTTCCTCCGACTGTTATTGAATCAACTTTTATATGTGGTTGGCCAACAGTAACGTTTACACTTCCACTTACTGAACCACAAAAACCGGCAGCTAGATCTAAATCATTTGCACACATAGAAATTCTGGGTAATATCTCTTTTGCTTCACCAATTAATGTTGCACCCTTAACTGGTTTATCAAGTTTTCCGTTTTTAATTATGTAACCTTCTTCGACGGAGAAGTTAAATTGACCAGTTGGGCCAACACTACCTCCACCCATAGATTTACAGTAAAGACCATTTTCTACACTTTCAATCAAATCATCTGGGGAATAGTTTCCTTGTTTAATGTATGTATTTCTCATACGACTTGCTGCTGCGAATGAATAGTTTTGTCTTCTACCACTCCCAGTCCTTGGATGACCTGTCCTTAGAGATCCAGCTCTGTCTGATATAAATTTTTTTAGAATTCCATCTTCAATTAAAAGAGTATCTTGAGGTTCCATTCCCTCATCATCCATTGATATAGAGCCAAATGCAAAATTTGATAATCCTTCATCTACTGCGCTGACTGCTTTATGAGCAATTTGCTTATCAACCTTGTCGTGAAAAGGGGAGGTTCCTCTCTCTAATTGAGTGGTTTCAAGAAGGTGACCACATGCTTCATGGAATATAACTCCTCCAAATTTGTTAGCGAGAACTACTGGCATTTGACCTGCTTCAACAAATTCTGCATCTAGCATTTTTTGTGCACTGTCATTTAATTCATTGGAACTCCTTTCAATATTCCAATTTCTCAAATCGTTTGGATTTCCTGAACTTCCATATCGCCTAGCAGAGGTAGACCTCTTTTGTTCTTTAATAGCAATTACATTTATACCAACAGTTTGATGAAGACGAATATCTCTTGCAAATACCCCATCAGATGCTGCGACAAGTACTTCCTGCCAATTTCTAGAATAACTAGCTCTTCTAACTTTTAAATTTTTATTTTTCGTTGAAAGAGATTTCGTTGAGTCTAATAATTTTATTGTTGCTTCATTTAAATCCGGTGAGTCATCTAACCAACTGTTTTTATCTGATCCAAAATCTTTCAAATCAAACAAGCCATTAAAGATAGATTTGTTTTGTGTACCTATATCAAGACCTAACATACCGAGAGCTTGTGAAAGGGCGAAAAGGAGTCCAGGTTTTGACAAATCATTGGTACTAACAAAACCGTCTTTTTTCCCAAGGAAAACTCTTATCCCAGCACCAATTCCAAATGATGGACTTACATTTGAAATATCATCCTGCTCAGCGAGAAGAGAAATATTGTCCGATTTTTCAATAAATATCTCTACTAGGTCAGCACCAGCTGATTTGCCCAAAGCTAATAATTCCTCAATTTGAGGTTTTAATGTGTTGTCAAAAGTATGAAATAGAAGATTGTCACTTTGTTTTGTCAATAATGAAGTAGTCAATTTTTTTTTTCTTTATATTATGGCATTTCGTAGGGATAAATGCGTATTGGGATAATAAGATAATTCATTTATTGTAATTACTCCAATTGTAAGATTAACATGGTTTTACAATAAAAGATTATTAATTAGAACCAATCCATTTTTGACCATTTAATCTTTGTAAAACCCTAGAAATCAACAAAGGTAAGGTTGTTTTTTTCTCATCGATTAAAAATGATTCAACTATACTTGGTTCTGAACATGACTCTGCTAAGAGTATTGTCTTATCCGATGTTATTGATTCTTTATTGAAGCAAAGCCAGAATTTTCTATCATCTGATAATTCACAATAAACCATCCAACATTGACCACCGACAACAGGTCGATTACCATATATTAATTTAATTTCATTTACATCTATGCCTTTTTCTAAGATAGATTTTTTTAATCCTTTAATAAAGTAATTATTAATAAATTCATTAAAGGGCTTATCTTCTAATTTAGGAGGCTTAACTGGTTTTTTAGGGATAGTTGCTTTAACTTCATTAGATTCTTCGTTTATCGAATCGGATTCGTTAGAAGGTTTAATAT
>MDTG01166822.1_pt1 | contig 10833 bp, 14 predicted proteins | sample 811421 | NCBI WGS metagenome assembly MDTG01 (sample SAMN05326645, study PRJNA326480) | marine metagenome | isolation source: seawater | place: Pacific Ocean: South East | collected 2011 | reverse complement strand
TTTAAAGAAGGTTATTTTTTCATCTTTAGTAAAAAAATGTGCAAGAATAGATCCGCTCATCGGGGTGGTGCTCATTAAAATTGCTGCTAAATAACTATTAATCTTAGCTGTACCAATTGCAATTAAAGTAAAAGGAATTGCAATATTACATAAGCCGATTAGAGCATATGGTTTCCAGTTTTTTGAAAATGCCTCAACTTTAATTTTTTTATACCTACAAAGTATTAATAAAGGTAAACTTGCAAAAATTACTCTTATTAAAGCTAAAGTGAAAGGTTCATAAGAATAAGTAGCAATTTTAATATTAAAAAATGAGGACCCCCAAATCAAACCAAGTAATGTTAAAAGTAATATATCTCCTGATTTTGCTTCTCTCATTTCAAGTGTTGATTGTATTATGAATAAAATGCATAGCTGTTATATACTAATTATTATATATTGAAATCAATACTTATGTATGTTCTTAGAAAATTTAATCTTTAACAAAGAGAGACGTAATTAATGAGTTCAAAAAATATTCTTAAGTTGATTAAAGATAAGCAAGTAGAATTCGTTGACTTAAGATTTACTGATCCTAGAGGAAAGCTACAACATTTAACTATGGATTCAACTATAGTAGATGATGACTTGTTAAATAAAGGAGTATTTTTTGATGGATCTTCTATAGCAGGGTGGAAAGCGATAAATGAGTCTGACATGATTTTAAAGCCAGACCTTGATAGACCAATTATTGATCCATTTAATTCTCATACAACACTAAATATTTTTTGTGACATTCTTGATGCAGTAAAAAAAGATCCATATGAAAGAGATCCTCGAGGGACAGCTAAAAAAGCCGAGTCTTATCTAAAAAAAACGGGGATAGGTGATAAATCTTATTTTGGTCCTGAACCAGAATTTTTTGTATTTGACGATGTAAGGTTTAAAAATGATATGAACGAAACAAGCTTTAGTATCGATAGTTCAGAAGGCCCGTATAATACAGGAAAAAAATATGAAAATGGTAACATGGGTCACAGACCTGGAGTAAAAGGAGGATATTTCCCGGTTCCTCCAGTAGATAGTGCTCAAGATATGAGAGGCGAATATTTAAAAGCTCTTAAAGACATGGGTGTTAAAGTAGAAAAACACCATCATGAGGTTGCTCCTAGCCAACACGAACTTGGAATGTATTTTGGAACGTTAACTAACATGGCAGATAATCTTCAGCTTTACAAATATGCTGTTCAAATGGTTACACATTCTTTTGGTAAGACAGCAACTTTTATGCCAAAACCTGTAAAAGGAGACAATGGATCAGGTATGCACTGTCACCAGTCGATTTGGAAAGGGAATACTCCAGTGTTTATGGGTAAAGAGTATTCTGGTTTATCAAAAACCGCATTATACTACATTGGAGGAATTCTAAAACACGCTAAAGCTATTAACGCTTTTTCTAATGCTACTACAAACAGTTATAAAAGATTGATACCAGGCTTCGAAGCTCCAGTAATTTTAGCATACTCTGCAAGAAACAGATCTGCTTCATGTAGAATTCCAATTATAAACAATCCTAAGGCTGCAAGAATGGAAATTAGATTTCCTGATGCCGCCGGAAATCCTTACTTAACTTTTGCCTCAATGTTAATGGCAGGAATTGATGGTATTAAGAATAAAATCGACCCAGGTAAATCATTTGATAAAGATTTATATACACTATCTGAAAACGAGGTAAAAAAGTTACCTACTGTATGTGGTTCTCTTAGAGAAGCAGTCCAAAATTTGGACAAAGATAGAAAATTTTTAACTCAAGGAGAAGTTTTTACAGATGATCAAATTGATGCCTATATTGATTTGAAATTTGAAGAGATCTACAAATTTGAACACACTCCGCATCCTATTGAATTTGATATGTATTATAGCGGATAATTTAAATCTTAAAAGACTCTCCGCAACCACATCGCTCTGTTTCATTTGGATTTTTAAAAATAAACTGTGAAGAAAAATTATCTTTTTTATAATCCATTTCTGTGCCTAAAAGATACATTATAGCTTTAGGATCTATTAAAACTTTAACTCCTTTATCTTCGATAATTTCTTCATTAGGTTTAACTTCCTTTGCATATTCCATAACATAGGACATGCCGGCACAACCTCCAGATTTTACTCCTACTCTAACTCCAATAGTTGAATTATTAGCTTGAGACATAATCTCTTTAATTCTGCTTACAGCATTATCACTAAGTTTAATTACGCTTTCTCTCATAAATTCAATTCTAATTTAGCTGCTTCAGACATTTTTTCTTTACTCCAAGGAGGATCCCAAACTAATTTCACCTCTGCATCCAAAACACCGTCGATCTTTAATATATTATTTTTAACCAGTTTTGGCAAACTGTCAGCTACGGGGCAGTTCGGTGTTGTTAAAGTCATGTCTACATTGACTTTTTTTTCTTCAATAACCTCTATTTTATATATTAAGCCTAATTCATAAATATTCACTGGTATCTCAGGATCATAAATCTTTTTAATTTCTGTAATAACTTTTTCTTTTAATTTAGTCATTTATATTTTTTCCTTCTAAAGCTGATACAAATGTGTGCCATGCCATAGTAGCACATTTAACTCTCATAGGAAATTGTTTGACTCCAGATAATGACATTATAGTTGTTTTTTGATCTTCATTTAAATTATCATCTTTAATGTCTTTTTCGTCTTTAATCATATTTAAAAATTTACTTGTTATGTTTTTAGCTGTTATGAAATCTTTGCCTTTTATAATTTCAGTTAAAATGGATGCAGAAGCTAGAGATATAGCGCACCCTTCTCCTTCAAAACTTAAGTTTTCTACTTTCTTTTCCTTATTTAATTTAAGATAAATATGCACTTTATCTCCACAAAGAGAATTATGGGCTTTAGCATCTTTGTTAAATTCTTTGCATTGTCCTTTATTTCTTGGATTTTTTCCATGATCCAAAATAATTTCTTGATATAATTCTTTCAGATTCATTTTATTTTTCAAAAATTCTTTGACATTTCTTTATAGCACTACACAAAAAATCCATGTCTTCTTTTGTATTGTAAATAGCTACAGATGCCCTAGCTGTTGCAGTAATTCCTATTTTATCATGTAAAATTTGACAGCAATGATGTCCAGCTCTAATTGCTATTCCGTCTTCATCCAAAATAGTAGCAATATCATGAGGATGTATTCCTTTAATAGTAAAGGATATTATTGATCCTTTATCTTTTGGGTTTCCTATAATTTTGACTGAATTGTTTTTTTTTAACTTTTCTAAACCATATTCAACAACTACTTTCTCATGATCCATAATATTTTTAATTCCAACGTCTTCAATAAATCTTATTGACTCTGAAAAACCCACTACCTCTGCTGTTTGAAGTGTTCCCGCTTCGTATCTTGTCGGACTTCCAGGAAAAATGACTTTGTCTTTTCTAACTTCTTCAATCATACCTCCTCCACCTTGATAAGGTGGTAAAACATCAAGCCATTTCTTTTTAGCATATAGAACTCCCAGTCCTGTTGGTCCATACATTTTATGGCAAGAGATAGCATAAAAATCACAACCGAGTTCTTGCATGTCTATCTTTAAGTGTGGAGCACTTTGACATCCGTCAACTAAAACTGGAATATTTTTCTCATTAGCAAGATCTACGATCTTTTTAATAGGCATTATAGCTCCTGTAACGTTTGATAAATGAGTAACAGCGATAATCTTTGTTTTATCGGTAATTAATTTTTTTATTTCTTCTATATCTACTTCACCATTTTCATTACATTCTGCAAATTTTATAACGGCTCCCTTTTTTTGTCTTAAAAAATGCCATGGAACATAATTTGCATGATGTTCCAGTTCTGTTATTATAATTTCATCTCCTTTATTTATAAATTTATCTCCAAAAGCAGACGCGACCAAATTAATTGACTCGGTAGCATTTTTTGTGAATATTATTTCCTCTCTTGATTTTGCATTAACATAATTTTTAATTAAATCTCTTGTTTCTTCAAATCTATTTGTTGCTGTAACAGCTAAAGAATGAACGCTTCTTCCCACATTTGAAAATTCTTTTGAATAAAATTTCGATATTCTGTCTATTAAAGCTTGAGGTTTCTGAGAAGAATTTGCATTATCAAGATAAACAAGTTCCTTACTATTTATTTTATTCTTAAAGATAGGAAACTTTGATTTAATTGTTTTAATGTCCATTTATTTGAAAATCCAATTTGTTTTCAACAAATTTTCTCATAGTTTCACTTTTTATTTCACTAATGATATCATTTAAAAACCCATTAATTAAAAGTTTGGTTGCTTCTTTTTTAGTAAGGCCTCTAGTCATTAAATAATGAATAGAGTTTTCATCTAAACTTCCAGAAGTAGAACCATGAGAACATTTAACATCATCGGCGTAAATTTCGAGTTCAGGTTTGGAGTCAAACTCAGAGTTTTCATCTAACAATAAAGCTTTGCTCAATTGATAAGCGTTAGTTTTTTGCGCTATATCTTTTACAAAAATTTTTCCTTGGTAGACACCTTTTGCACTTGAGTCTAAAACACTTTTTATCTTCTGAAAACTTCTGCAATGGGGTACTAAATGGTTAATCTTTGTTTTGATTTCTTGATGATCATTTCCATTTAAAAAAATAGCAGATCTTAAATTACAATTTGAATTTTCTCCCTCTAAATCAAATTTTAAATCTTGCTTATTAAATGTTAAACCAGAAGAAAATATAAAATTTGAATAACTAGAATCTGATTTAAGTTTACTATCTGAGAATTTGTGAAAATAACCGTTACTCTTATTTGCTTGTATCGAAATACTTTTAAACTTAGAATTTTTATTTAATACTATATTTTCGTAGTTATTGTTAATAAATTTATTTTTTGAAAGATTAATAGTATAATCTATTGTATGAAGTTCCGAATTTTCTCCTACTAATATTTTGTTTTTATTGTTTAGAATTTGATTTGTTAGTTCCTCAGTAAAAACATTATAAATAATTAAAACTTTTTTAAATTTATAGTCATTTTTAATATGTAAAAAATACCCTTTATTTGATAATGCATGATTTAAACAGATAAGTGGATTTTCACTTTGTTTTTCAGGAAAATATTCAGCATGATAATTCTTTATCTCGTATTTATTTTTATCTTCAAATTTTAAATCGCTTCTAATAAGTTCGCCATTAATTAGAATAATGTAATTATGTTCAAAATCTTTAATTAATTTAAAGAATTTTTCCTTAGAATTATCATGATGAATGGATAGCTTGTTAAAATTTTTACCAAAAATTTCTCTTACATCAGAAAATTTCCAATCTTCTTGATGTTTTGTGGGAAAGCCTTCTTTATTAAAAAACTCTAAATTCTTTATTCTAAAATCTTTATCTCCTTTATTTAAAACAGCGATCTTATCAATTTCTCTTAAATTGATTTTAAAATTTTGAATCATTTAATTAAATTTTTTATAACCTTTTTTTTCTAATTCTAATGCTAATTCACTTGATCCAGATTTTATTATTTTACCCTCTGACAAAACATGAACGTAGTCTGGTTTTATGTAATCAAGTAATCTTTGATAATGGGTAATTACTAAAAAAGCTTTTTTATTATTTCTTGATGAATTTACACCATCAGCTATTGTTTTTAGTGCATCAATATCTAGACCTGAATCAGTTTCATCAAGCACAATTAAATTTGGATCTAAAATTTTCATTTGTAAAATTTCATTTTTTTTCTTTTCTCCTCCAGAAAAACCAACATTTAATTGTCTAGAAAGTATTTTTTCATCAATTCCAAGTTCTTTTGATTTTTCTTTTACTAGTTTTAAAAAAGTTACAGTGTCTATTTCTTTTTCACCTCTAGCTTTTTTAATTGAGTTTAAAGAAGTTCTTAAAAAATTGTTTGTATTTACTCCAGGAATTTCTAAAGGATATTGAAATGCCAAAAAAATACCTTTTTGTGCTCTTCTTTCTACAGGAATATCTTTTAAATTTTCTCCTTTATACTTTAGCTCACCTGAAATTTCATAACCACTCTTTCCTGAGAGAATGTTAGCCAAAGTACTTTTACCTGAACCATTTGGTCCCATTATAGCATGAACTTCACCAGGATTAATTCTTAAATTTAATCCTTTTAATATATCTTTGCTATTAATTGATGCTTTTAAATTTTTAATTTCTAACATTTTGTATTTTTGCAATCATGAGTTCAATCATTTCAAAAAAACCCGTCTTTCTATTCATGGTAAGCAGTTCGTCCATCTTTATTTTTTTAAAATCATTCACAGTAATTTTTTTTGCTTGATTTAATTCTAAAGAGTTAAATATATCAATTAATACGTATGCATACCCGGCAGCAACCATAGCTTTGCTCCAAGCTTTAAATCTTCCATTTTCATAATCGACAAATAAATCAAATTGACATTTTTTAACTTTATTTTTTTCTATTCTTTTTTCCTCGCTTAAAGGATCTTCTTTCAATTTTTCTCCTAAGGACATCAGCCATCTGTAAACTTCTAGACTCTCAACTGCTTTAAGCTCTTCTATATTATTTTTGTATTCGTTAAGTTTAGTTTCTAAGTTCATTTTATTTTTTAAATAGTTTACTTGGATTCTTCATTGTCTTAATTTCCATACAGTTTCCATTTGGATCTTCTAAAAACATAGTTTCTTGTTCAATTTCTTCTCCTTTAAATCTAATGTAAGGAGGATCAATAAATTTTATTTTTTTATCTATAAGTCTTTTTTTTAATTTTTGAAATGTCTCGCCGTCTAAATGAACTCCAAAATGTGGTACTGTTACATTTCCCATATCTACATTATGACGTTCGCTTACATTTTTTTTATCTGGATCAGTTGCATGTAAAGTTAGCTCATTTCCCCAGAAGTTAATATCTGCCCAGGCATCAGGGTACTTAAACTCAGAATTTCCTCTTTGACAGCCTAATACATCACAATAAAATTTAATTGCCTTATCTAAATCTCCCGCTGGAATTGCTAAATGAAATCTATTTTCCATTAACCCACACTTCCTTCAAGGCTGATACCAACTAATTTTTGAGCTTCTACAGCAAATTCCATTGGTAACTGTTGTAGAACTTCCTTACAAAAACCATTGACTATTAGGCTAACCGCCTCCTCTTGGTTTAAACCCCTTTGATTGCAATAATATAATTGCTCCTCATTTATCTTTGATGTTGTCGCTTCGTGCTCAACTGTTGAAGTAGAATTTTTGTTTTTAATGTAAGGAACTGTATGAGCACCACATTTATTTCCCATTAATAAAGAGTCACACTGAGTATAATTTCTAGAATTTACAGCTTTTCTAGATATATCAACTAGACCTCTATAAGTGTTATCAGCTTGGCCAGCGGATATACCCTTAGAAATTATTTTACTTTTGGTATTTTTACCTAGGTGAATCATTTTTGTTCCAGTATCAGCTTTTTGATGATTGTTTGTAATTGCTATTGAATAAAATTCTCCAACTGAATTATCTCCTTGTAAAATACAGCTAGGATATTTCCATGTTATTGCTGAACCAGTTTCAACTTGAGTCCAAGAAATTTTTGAATTTTTTCCTCTACAAGCACCTCTTTTAGTAACAAAATTATATATCCCACCTAATCCATCTTTGTCACCTGGATACCAATTTTGAACGGTTGAATATTTTATTTCTGCATTATCTAGGGCTACTAATTCTACATTAGCCGCATGTAGTTGGTTTTCATCTCTCATTGGTGCTGTACATCCTTCTAAATAACTTACATAGCTATTTTTATCAGCTATTATCAATGTTCTTTCAAACTGACCCGTTTCTGAAGCATTTATTCTAAAATAAGTTGATAGCTCCATTGGACATCTTATATTTGGAGGAATATAAACAAATGAACCATCAGTAAATACTGCAGAATTGAGAGTCGCAAAGTAATGATCTGTTAAAGGTATAACTGAGCCTAAATATTTTTTTACTAATTCAGGATATTTTTGTATTGCTTCAGAAATAGGACAAAATATTATTCCTTTTTTTGTCAATTCATCTTTATAGGTTGTCGCTACCGAAACAGAGTCAAATACTGCATCGACGGCTACTCCACTCAATTTTTTTTGTTCATTTAAAGGGATGCCCAATTTATTATAAGTTTCTATCAATTTTGGATCAATCTCATCTAAACTTTTTGGTTTATTCTTCATACTTTTTGGAGCAGAATAATAATAAAGATTTTGATAATCAATTTTTGGGTATTTAGGTTTTTGCCAATTAGGTTCTTTTAATTTTTTTAACCTCTTGTAAGCTTTCATTCTCCAATCTAACATCCACTTTGGTTCTTTTTTGACATTTGAAATAAATTTAATAACATCTTCATTGAGTCCTTTTGGAGCTTTAATGTTTTCAATATCAGTTGTAAAACCGTATTTATATTCTTGATTTGTATTAATATTTTGATTTTTCATTTATAAATTAGAATTCTGTTTTACTAAGTCTTGCAATTTTACTTTTTCAAAAAAACCATGAATATGTTGATCTAATTCATCCCATAAATAATGTGTGATACATTTTGTAGATTTGTTGTTACATCCTTTTTTGGAGTTTTTTTTGCAATTAAGCATTTTAACTTCTTCGTCTACTGCAGAGATTATATGTGATATTTTTATCTCAGATGCAGGTCTTTCTAAAACATATCCTCCGTTAGCTCCTCTTATGCTTTTTACAAGCTTTTTATTTTTTAATTTAATAAAAATTTGTTCTAAATATGCTAATGAAATATTCTGTCTTGAAGAGATCTCAGTTAAACTCACAGTACCAATATTTACATTGGTGGCTAAATCAGCCATAGCCATAACAGCATATCTTCCTTTTGTTGTAAGTTTCATAAATTATCGTTGTATTACAATAATTCTAACATAATTCCTACAAAATTAGTCGGAATTAAAAAAATTTATTTGACGCAGAAAAACGTGTTATAAACTTTATCTTTTTTTTGAAAATAATAATCATTACTAAATGATGAAACCTAAAAGTTTAGAAATTTTTATACCAGGACCAGCAGGAAGACTGGAAGCAAAGTACTATAAAAACCCTAAATTTGGATCACCGGTAGCAATTGTTCTTCATCCTCATCCTCAGTATGGAGGAACAATGAATAACAAAATAGTTCAACTAATGTATAATATTTTCCAAAAAAATGGTTTTTCAGTAATTAAAGTAAATTTTAGAGGAGTTGGGAAAAGTGATGGTGTTTTTGATAATGGTCAAGGAGAATTGTCGGATGCAGCAGCTGCTTTAGATTGGATAGAAAGACAAAATTTAGATTATAGTCAATGCTGGGTTTCTGGATTTTCATTTGGATCACTAATATGTATGCAACTTATCATGAGAAGACCCGAGGTTAATCATTTTGTATCAGTATCTCCTCAACCTAATGTTTATGACTTTTCTTTTTTAGCTCCGTGTCCAACATCTGGACAAGTTATATATAGTGAAAATGATGAACTGGTAACTAAGGAGAGTATTGCTGACTTAGATAATAGAATTAAAAGTCAAAAAGGAGTAGAAGTACTGTTCTCAAAGATAAAAAATTCAAATCATTTTTTCAAAAATAAAGAAAAAGAACTAACCATAGAAATAGAAAAATATATTAAAGAAAAAACTGCTCTTATTTAAATTGGATGATTTCTCCGCCAGGTAATGGTTTTTTGCATCCTGTTGTTTCTGGAAAAGTTATTGGAAGTTTAAAAATTGATCTTAAAGCAAGAAAAGCAAATGCTTGCGACTCTACAAAATCTCCATCAATTCCATAATCATCAATAGGTTGAATGATAATATTTTTAAGAGTGCTCTTTTTAATCTTTTCAATTAAAATATGATTTTTTCTTCCTCCTCCACAAACTAAAACTTTCCAAAGTTTATTTTTTACATTTGATAAAAGAGAGCACAAAGCTGATCCGATAACTCTTGCAGTGAAATCTGTAAGAGTCGTGGCTCCATCTTCAAGTGAAAGACCTCTGGCAAAAGACACATCAAAATCATTTACATCGAAAGACAAACTTTTTTGATTTGGTCTGTTAGAAAATAATTCTTGTGCCTGTTCAAAGATAATTTCATTTCTATTACCTTTAGCTGCTAAAAGCCCGTCTTTGTCAAAGTTCAACTTAGAATTTTTCCTTACCCAAGAGTCAATTAAACAATTTCCAGGACCTATATCTCTACTCGTAAAACTATAAGTTCCTGTTGGTTCTCCTATGATAGTAATATTTGATATCCCGCCAATATTTAAAATACATACCGGTAAGTCCAATTTATATTGAGTTGCAAGCAATTGATGGAATATTGGGGTTAGGGGAGCACCTTCTCCTCCATTTTTAATATCATTCTGTCTGAAATTATAAACAATTTTTTTTTTGTTAATTGTGATAATAGTTTTCCATTTCCTAATTGTCTTGAAATTTTCTCCTGTGAATTATGGTAAATGGTTTGTCCGTGAAATCCTATGACATCTGATTTTTGGTGTTTATCAACTTCTTTGATTACTTCGACGTGAAATAAGGTTATCTGTCTCTCTAAATGAATTAATTCTTTAGCAAATTTTTTTAGATCAACCAAATTATGAATTTTCTCCTTCAAATTATGAATATTTTCATAAATTTGCTTATCATATTCAAAATACTTATTCTTAATTGCTTCATATTTAGTATTTCCATCAGAATGAATAACAGAAGCATCAACCCCGTCTCCTGATGTTCCGCTCATTAAACCAAGGCTATAATAGCTTTTACTCATATGTATTTTTTAATTAATTTAAATCTAGTATATTGATTCTACACTGTTTTTT
>MDTG01425449.1_pt1 | contig 10834 bp, 10 predicted proteins | sample 811421 | NCBI WGS metagenome assembly MDTG01 (sample SAMN05326645, study PRJNA326480) | marine metagenome | isolation source: seawater | place: Pacific Ocean: South East | collected 2011 | reverse complement strand
TTACTAAAAGAGTAATAGTAATCGAACACGATCTAGCGGTTTTAGATGTATTAGCCGATTTGGTTCATATCGTATATGGTAAAAAAGGAGCATTTGGTGTTTTTACTCCTGCTAGAACAACTAGACAAGCAATTAACGCATATCTAGATGGTTATCTAACCGAACAAAATGTTAGAATAAGAAGCAAACCAATAAAATTCTTACTTCATAGAGATAGAAATACATCTGCAGGAAATCAGATTCTTTCATGGGGAGATTTGGAAAAAACACTCGGAACTTTTAGTTTCAATGCTGAAGATGGTGCTTTACATAGAGGTGAAGTTGTTGGAGTAGTTGGTCCAAATGGAACAGGTAAATCAACTATGATGAAAATACTCGCAGGATTAATCGAATATGATAATGGATGGGTTACTGATAAACCATCTGTATCTTACAAACCTCAACATATTGACATTGATATGGATTGCAGTGTACAATTGTGGCTGGATAGTGAAATTGGTGCAAAATGGCGCAGCGGTGAGTTCAATGTCAATGTGATAAAAGCCTTAGGTGTTGACCAATTATTGCCTAAGCGAGTAAAGAAATTGTCAGGTGGTGAAAGACAAGCAGTTTCTATAGCTATCTGTCTTGGAAGAGATGCTGACTTGTATCTATTGGATGAACCATCTGCGCATTTAGACGCGAATGCCAGGATGGAGGCTGCTAAAGCGATTAGGCGGACAATGGAATCCAATGAAAAATCAGCCTTAGTTATAGACCATGACGTATATTTCATTGACATACTTAGCGATTCACTATTGGTCTTTGATGGAGTTGGTGGACAGCATGGAAAAGCTACAGGACCTTACCCTCTTAGAGAAGGAATGAATCAATTTTTGAAGGATGTAAATATTACCTTTAGAAGAGATCATGATTCAAAACGCCCAAGAATAAACAAACCAGAAAGTAGGAAAGATAGGGAGCAACAATCCTTAGGAGATTACTACTCATTCGATTCACGTTAGGTGATATTATGCCATTTGGAAAACCACCCTCTGGAGGTCCATTGAGCAGAACTAGAAGGCGTATATCAGCGTCTTCATTAACTAAATACTTACGTTGTCCAAAACAATTTTTCCTATCTAATAAATTGGGTTTGTCAAGTCCAAAATCGATATCTCAGATTTTGGGTATAGTGTTAGAGGATTCTCTTTGTTCAATATTGATGAGAAGACCTGTAAGTATAAACTCACTTAACGATCTTAGAGACTGGTGTTTTAATCTTGCAGAAGATGAAGCAAAGAATTGTTTTGAACTTGGTAGGGCGAATTGGGAATCATCATTATGGAAAAATCCACAGCAAAGTTGGAACGATGTTGAAATTGACGAATTGGCTAGGAAATTAAAGAATGGTCTATCACTATTCCTTGAAGAAGTGGAACAATGTTACAATTCTAATGGCGGCCCCTACATTGAAGAATTTAGGAACGGAGAGTCACCATTCAAAATCCCTAGTCCCGCTTGGGGCGAAGAACCCATTTTTCCAATTGCCGACAAAGTAAGGAATTTTGGTATGAGGACTTGGGCAGAAGATGAGCCAATTAATTGGGAAGAGGACGGGCAGCCAGTTACATGGATTGAAGCATGGGAAATAGCTAGGCCGTGGGTAAAAGATCCTAGAGTTCATCAACCGCAGAGACTGTTTCACCCAGATGGATGGGCTGCAGGAGAATTAGATTTAGTGTTAAGATGGGATGGTAAAATACGAATAATCGACATTAAGTCAGGTAACCCATCATCAAAATTTGCTGAATCATTAAAACATCAACTGAATTTTTATGCTTGGTTATGGCGAGAAACTCAACAAAATCAAACAGTTGACGGAATAGAGGGATGGTATCTAGATGATAAGACAAGAATTCTACATCAAGTATTGAGTGATGATGAGTTAATAGTTTTAGGAGATATGTATAAGAAAATACATAGGGAAATACTTGATTTAGGAGAAGGGCCAGTAAAGTTCCCAGATAATTATCCTGCACCTTGCACAAAATCAGCAGGTTGCTTCTGGTGTATGTTTGGACAAAAAGATCCTGACCAAGAATCAGACTATCTTAAACAACTTGAAAATACTGAAATTGTAATCTCACAACCAAGTCAAAAAATTGGTGAAATACAATCTAGGGTAAATATCTCAGGTACATTTACTGGCCAGTGGGGGCCATTGCCAAATCATTATGCCGAACCGGTTTTAGGTGCTATGGTTAGTGTTTCTGGAACTAATATTACAATTGAGGAGAGTGAGCCTAATGCCTTTCCCATGCTACATGATTTCTCTGATGGTGAAGTAATAATTGTCGATGCTTTACCTGGTGTTTGGCGCGGTAATCCAAGGCTATATTTAGACAATAAAAGCAAGATAATTTCTCAAAAATCAGTTGATAATAAAGAATCAAAAGAATATCAGATGACTAGGATTGGCTTGATGAGGACAAGGGCAAATGTAGAAGGTGTAATTGTTTCTATAGACAAAAGAAGCGGGGTAAAATTGGATGAAAAACCATGGTCAATGCTAAATATGCATATTTGGGATGGCAATCATGTTGCAGAGGTTGTTGCATTTGGATCTAGTATCACAAGCCAAATGCTTGAAACAAGACCAGGAGATAAAGTTAAGATTGTTTCAGCAGAGTTAGGTTGGAGGTCAGGATTACCTCAATTAAGAATTGACCAACGTTCCACTAGATTTACCAAACTAGAATAAGGTAGGTTTGAAATGGCTAATAATCAACCCGGATACTATGCCGGTTTCAGAAGTGGATACTGATTTAGATACAGTAGGTCCATACAATCGGTTATCTGCAAGTCAAGTAAATACATATAGAGCATGTAAAAGAATGTGGTTTTACGAGAAAGTTTTGAAATTAAAAATTAAACAGATACCAGTTTTGTATGTGGGAAGAGCAGTTGAAGAAGCAATTTGCAGAACTCTAAAAGAATCTCCCTCGCTACTTCTTTCATCGGCATCTGAGTATACTTTGTCTAAAATCCCGCTAGAAGTTGACGGAAAACCATCTAGAGATCAAAGCAATATTTGGCCAGCAAATAGGATACTTCCATTAGAAAAAAATCAACTTCCAAATTCTTTTCAAGATATTGAAGAATGGGCAAAGCAAAGAGTGGAGTTACATCTTAAAACAGCATTGTTAGAAGTGAAAAAGGACTGGGAAAGACAGGAAAGAAAATCTGGTGATTGGGCAGATGTAAAGTTTGACTATTGTCTTCAGATGTGTTTCAATGCATTGAATTTTCATATTAAAGAGGTCGAAAGATGTTACTTGAATATTGATGAATCAACTCTTGAAAAATGGCGTTCAGGAAGTAGAGAATATTGGCCATCTCCAGATGGATATGGCTACAAATTAGCCGGTAAGCATCCATTAGCTGAAGAAGGCGAAATAACGATTTGTGAGGCTTGGGAAATAGCAAGACCATGGTTTGTGGAGCCTGAGTCAGGCCAATTCAGTATGAATGCAATTCATCCTGATTATTGGTTTCAAGGAGAATATGATGTTATTTACCGTTGGGATGGCAATGTGAAAATTGTCGATATCAAGGCAAGTAAGGGAATTGGCGATAGATCTGGTGATTATGTTGAGCAACTTAGGATGTATGCTATGTTATGGTGGGTTACTCACCAAAAGAAGGAATTAGTATCCGAATTGGAAATATGGTACTTAGGTGCTAATGTAGTAAAATCAGTGCAAACCCCTAATGAAACTGAAATGAGCAAAATGGAGAGTGATTTGGAATCACTTTGGCATGAAATTAAGAGTACTAAAATCTCTATAGAAGATTGTCATGCTAATCCTTCTACATTAAGAGGTTTCAGTGAGGGGGGGGTTACTCAAAATCCTCCATTAGATGAAAAGCGCTGTGATAGATGTGATTGGACATCATTTTGTGTTGGAGGTAAAGGAATTGAATATCAAAAGCCAAAATTAGAATATCTTTTACCTGGAATTTTAACACCAATAAACGCAGTGCCATTTGATGAATTGAATGTAAGATTCAACCTTTGCGTTATGGTTGATTCGGTAACTTATCATGAAGATAATTTGCCAGATATTAAAATTATTCAAGATGGCTTTAGGGCGAAAATTGATATTAGGTCTGAAAAGAATCAAAACGGCGAACAGACCTATCCAGAAGGCCTATCAAAAAATGATTTAATTTATTTAGAAAATGTAATTATATCATCAAACTATAAGGGGGAACTAACCATCAAAATTGATCCTTTTGCAAGGATTCTCTTATCTAAAGAAAACAAAGATTATTCTGATAATTTGCTTAAATTTAGAGCAAGATGGGATATTGTAGGCAAACTAGCTTACAAATTTGAGCGTTCAGGGGTTGGCAGAAACGGCAGAGAATGGCGAAGGAAAGGTTTGGTTATCTTTGATAATAATCAATCGATAAAAGTCTCAGGATGGGCAAATGATTGGGGTCATCAATATGATATGGCAAATGAAGGGGAATATGTGTTGCTATCAAATATTGAATTAGATGCTTGGGCAGACCAAATACGTGGTCAAATTGGCCGCAATTCTAGGACGGATATTGTTGGGTGATTAGCCGCCAGATGAGACAGTAGTGACTAATAATTCAATATCATTCTTGATGATTGTTGATAATGGCAGTATCTGATCATCAAAGCTAACAACAACTGTTGATGGCAGTATTCCGCATTTAGTCAATGCTTCTCGTAATTTTATCTCATCTTGAAATTCTAGATTCTTATCATGATCACGACCGTAGAACCTAATCTGCATATTTGTCCGTATAGCATCATGCTTATGACTATGGCGCTAAAGGCGGAATTAAGCCGAGATCGCATAGCCCGGTATTGCGGTGGATTCGAAATCCACTGTCGTTAGACACGGGGGTTCAAATCCCTCTCTCGGCGCTCTTCTTGCTTTTTCATATCGATTAAAATTTAATCTACGATAATATAAACAGAGAGGACTCTTTAGTAGCAATTATGGCATATGGTGTTTTTACATTCTCCACGAGAGAAAAATTAGAGAATTTTCTGAATGAAAAAATAGATGGAACGGATTTGAAGATAATAACTATCACTCAATCGTTTGATGTATATCGAGAGCATCAAGAGTATACCCTTGTTATTCATTCAGATGATTTCTAATGTTAAGGTTGATTCACCCTAAAAGGTTCAAATCCCTCTCTCGGCGCCTTACATGTAAAATGCATCATGTGTTTGAGTAATTTCTGAAACTAAGTCTTCTTGACTATTAGGTGAGATCTGTTTAAGTTTGTCAATCAATTTTTCGTTAGCATCATTAGGAATTAACAATTTTAATCCAAACCACTTGTCAATTGATTTAAGCAAGTTTTGTGAAGCGATTATATCACCACTAGAGCCAATTGTAGTAGCGATAGCACACGCTGAATTTATGTCATAAACAGGTCCTAGTGATGACAACAAAGCAGCCATTCCAATAGCTCCTGAACTTGGCTCGTCCCTTCTTACATTTGCTCCACGCGATTCTAAGTCAACTCTATATGAACTACTACTTGGAACAATAAATATCTCCTTTCTTGCTGCTTCGTCTACCATTCCTGCCAATACAATTAATTCAGCAACATTATTTTGTTTTAGTAATTCCAATATTTCTCTAGCCATATATCCTTGATTATTAGGTTCTAATGGTTGTGATGTCCCGGTAATTGTCAGTAAGTACTCACTTTCATTAAACTCAATTGCTTTGACTGATAGATGTGGAGGAGAAAGCAAACCATCTTGATCTAAAGTTGCCAGAGGTGGTAAAGCGGTATGATGTAGTCTTGCCAATTCAATCGATTCATTAGTTGAGTTTAGAGCATCTATTGCGGCCTTTCCAATGTTTCCAACCCCAGGTAAAGAAAAAAGGCAAACGTTTGCATTTAAGAGATTATTATGGCCATTACGCCACTCAACCAATAAACTCATACTTATCGAATCATTCAATAAGCAGTATAATGTTTGACATGACTAAAACAAAAAAACTTAGTTTTCTAAACAAAATAAATTAATCCGCTACTCCTCTTCAGAAGTATTACTTCTAGTCTCAGAGATTTTTTCTAAACTTGGTAGTGAATCCAACCACTCTTTTGATTCTACATTGTACATTTTTCGACGAATGTTTGCACGTTGGTCTTCAGGAGACCATTTCAGTGGTGCTGCAGCATTTGCAGTATTATCACAGTACTGGCAATCACGTTGCAAAGTCCATGCTTTACACTTACTACAATGTTGCAATAATTGTCTTGCCATGATATTGCCTAACAGTTATCGTTTATGATTAAGTCGGTATTAATCTCTATAACTAGTCGCTTGTCCACCGTTTTCTTCCATGACACTAACGATTAATTTTGTAACTTCAATCCACAAATCTTCTGCAGTTTTGAAATCTGGTGCTTTCAAAACAATCCTATATTCAGGCGCCCCATTATAGAAACACATTACAGAAATTTCGTCTTTTTCAGAAGTATACTCTTCAGCAGATAATAGTGCGCTTCTAATTACTTCTACACCATTTTCAACATTAATCGATAGATTCAAACTACCTTTAATCTCAACAAATGGTGGAATGATGTTTTCTATTGCAATCTCGACAAATTCAGAAATCCAATCCCCTTCGAATCCAGCATCAATTATTGATGATTCATTCATTGCAGCTTCTTCAAATGAAGAATACAAGGTTCCGAAAGCAGAGACTAAATCTTCACCAGTTGAATCTCTTTCAGATTCACTCCAACCAACCTTTTCTCCAAGTACTTTCAATAATTGCAATGATCTTTGCTCATTCTTCCATTCTTGTAGTCTATCTCTGCGTCTTTCTTCAGATACGGACTTCAGTGATAATTCAAGAGAAGAACCATCTTTCTTGGTACGCATTACTTTGCATATTAATCTTTGACCATCACGAACAAATGTCCTGATATTCTTTACCCAACCACTGGCAATTTCACCTATGAATATGAATCCTTCAATACCAGGATACTCATCAAAATCTACGTAAACTCCATTTTGCTTAACATTCTTGACCGTTACTACAACAAGTTCCCCTTCCTGCGGGGTGTTAACTTGTTCACTCATGGAGGCTCAGCCTCCTCATTCCATAGCTTCGACCATTCTGCAGCCGACAAGTTTTGCATTTCCACCAGATGGTGCTGTTAAAGTAGCTCCACAAATAGAGCAAGAAATAATTGTAGTAGCTCTAGAAAAAATCACAGACTCTGAACCACAGTCTTTGCAAGTCACTTTGATAAAATTTCCAGCCATCTAATCACCTCATTTGTCAACTAATTCGAATTTCTTGGCTCTTTGACACGGAGCATAATGTGCCTTTCCAGTCTCGGTGCATCTAAATAGGATATTTACTCTCTTTGTTGGCTTCTCTCTTCCATCTGGCTTCGGACGTGGGAAACCTCTGTAACCAGCCATGACTCTTCGGAATCTTCTTTGACCCCACTTAAGTTCAGAAGCACGCTTTTTCTTTACGCGCTCCACCGTGTGCATGGTATGCTTACCAGCCGAGGGGCTGTATCGCTTGATTTGACGAGGCATCTTGACCATGGTACCACCTTGAGCATTCGACCCACTAAGGTCGGGTATTTAGAAACTCCGTATATCTTTGAATTAGAAAACAGATGACTGAACCTTAAATTTAGGGATGGAATAATTAATCCGTTGGTCTTCCAAAGACCATGGATGAAATAGTTGAAGCGGCTTTACTTTTCTGGTTGCCATTTGCGTTCATACCATTTGGTCTTTGGTTGTCACAAGCAAAAGCTTCGATTATGTCGACTAGAATAGGCTATCTAATTGCGTTATTTGGTCTAGTTTTTGTTTTGGCTAGTCCATGGACAGTTCCTAAATCACCATCAAGTGCTGTAGGCCATTTATTGGGTTTTATTGCAGGGCCAACAATAATTATTTTAATTGGATTATTTAAGATTGCATACTCTGGCAATGTACCAGTTGGTAGGCTTAGTATCAATGAAAGAAATTTTGGTTTATTGTTATTTTTAATGGGCATCATTTGGTTTTCATTGATGCATTGGTGGGAAATTACTCCTGTGATGAGTTCAGGTGAAGTTAATCGATATTGGCTTATATTCTTGCCAAATTTGTTGATTTCTCTAACTTGTTTATCTTTGGCGGGCGGCTTGGCAATGTTGTCATTTGGTGATTCTCGAACAAGTGAATCAAAATATCTATTTAGTACATCATTTGTTTCATTTTTATTTTTAATCTGTGCAATGAATTTAGATTCATCAAATATAGATGCAGTTGGATTTAGGGAATATGTTTGGTTGTCGGTTGCTGACTTAATCGGTATTGTTATCGGTTCAATATTGGCGATAATTTGCTTTGCTACTGTAATTTTTGTCTATGAGAATACTTTGCCTAAACCAAAAACAATAGATTCTCCGACCAATGAGGAGTTATCAAAAATCTCACAAGTAATACTTGATAATATTGGAGGTGAAGAATAATGGTTGAAAACAACAAACCATCAGCCAAGGTTGTTTTAATCGGATTGTTATTTCCGATCATATTGATTGTTGCTCTTGATTATACTATTAATGGTGAGATTCCAGGTTTTGGAATTGATGATTTAAATCCAAGACTTGCTAATTCAGTATTGACTTCATTCATTCTAGTATCTACATTTTTGCTCGGTAACATGTTCTTTTATGGTGAATCTAGAAAGCGTCCTTTAGCACCTCTTTTTGGTATGATAATTGCAGTATTGATAGGTGTGTTTGCAACGATATTTTTTATTAATCAAGGCCCAATGTTGTTAGAGAGTAATGGATCAGTACGTGCTCAACTAGTTTACAATATAGGGCATACAATAGTATCGATATTAGCCTTGACTCTGTCTCTAATTATTACTCTTGGAATATTGTTCTCTACAATTACCCACTCTTCATCAAAAATATCCAATACCTCTTTTTCTGAAGAATAATAATTACTTCTTATTTCCGTTTATTTCATAAAGGATTGGTAGGTGGGCGAAACGCTGAGGTTATTTTATGTCAAAAGGTACTCCATCCATGGGTCGTCGCCAAAAGACCACACACATTAGATGTAGGAGGTGTGGAAGAAATGCTTACCATAAGCAAAAAAGCGTTTGTGCAGCATGTGGCTACGGAGCAACAGCAAAGATGAGAAAGTATAGTTGGTCTAAGAAAACCCATCGTCCTAAGGCTTAATTCACATAATTAGTAACAACGAAACTTTAGCAAACAATCATTTGCTAATTGACCTGTGGTGATAATGTGTGCGGCATTATTGGTGTTGTTGGTAGAAAAGGCAACCATGTAAATCAATTGATTTACGATGGTCTGACTGTATTACAACATCGTGGTCAAGATGCAGCAGGGATAATGACTGAATTTGAGGGCCAGTTTAGGCTTAGAAAATCTAATGGTCTTGTCCCAAATATATTCTATACTCGTCACATGCAGAGGTTACAAGGCCATATTGGAATAGGTCATGTAAGGTATCCAACTGCTGGAACATCTTCCAAGGCTGAATCACAGCCATTTTTCGTTAATTCCCCATATGGCCTTTCAATTGCTCATAATGGAAATCTTACCAATGCGGCAGAATTGAGAAAAATTCTTCGCGATAAATATTTCAGACATATGAATACAAAAAGCGATTCCGAAATATTACTCAATATACTTGCAGTAGAATTGACAAAGTATTCATCAGACCTTTCAATTGAGGGTGATCCACATCTTGACATAGAAACAGTATTCAATGCTATTTCAGCATTGAATACATACGTCAAAGGAGGATACGCTTGTGTTTCAATGATATCTGGATATGGACTCTTGGCTTTTCGTGATCCTAATGGAATTAGGCCCCTAATCTTTGGTAAGCGTGAATCAGATGAAGGTACAGAATGGATTGTTGGCAGCGAATCTGTAGCTATTACAGCACTTGGCTTTGAAGTCGAGAGAGACTTGGAGCCTGGAGAAGCGATATTTATCTCTTCATCTGGACATTTATTTTCAAGAATATGTGCTGAAAAAACAAGCCGTAACCCATGCATCTTCGAATATGTTTACTTCGCTAGACCAGATTCAGTAATCGATGGAATCTCAGTTTACGAAGCAAGGTTAAATCAAGGTAAAATATTAGCTCAAAGAATAGTTGAGGATTGGCCTGATCATGATATTGATGCAGTAATTCCAATTCCCGATTCAGGAAGAATTGCTGCTTTGCAGATGGCTAACTCGCTTGGAGTACCATATCGTGAAGGATTTGTTAAGAATCGATATATTGGAAGGACATTTATCATGCCAGGACAAGAATTACGGGAAAAATCTGTCCGAAGAAAATTAAATACCATAGATAATGAATTCAAAGGAAAGAATGTTTTATTGGTTGATGATTCTATCGTTAGAGGTACTACAAGTAAACAAATTATAGAAATGGCAAGAGAATCCGGGGCATCAAAGGTATATTTCGCCTCTGCAGCACCTCCAGTAAGATTTCCAAATGTTTACGGAATAGATATGCCTGCTACATCAGAGTTTGTTGCTAATGGTAGAACTATTGAGGAAATTAATAATCACATAAAGTCAGACAAATTATTTTATCAAACACTTGAAGATTTACAAAAGTCAACCCATAATGCTAATTCAAGTGATATTGTATTTGATTCAAGTTGTTTTAATGGAGAATATGTTACTGGTGATGTATCAGAAGAGTATCTTGCAAGATTGCATGAACAACGCAATGATGGTGCAAAAATATCTTTTGATGATGACG
>MDTG01254538.1_pt1 | contig 10834 bp, 10 predicted proteins | sample 811421 | NCBI WGS metagenome assembly MDTG01 (sample SAMN05326645, study PRJNA326480) | marine metagenome | isolation source: seawater | place: Pacific Ocean: South East | collected 2011 | reverse complement strand
TTTTATCAGTCAAAAGTGCAATCTGAACTTCTGATGATCCTGTATCTTTTTCATGCAAACCTACATTTTTTATTTTTTTTTAAATAATCTAATAATTTTTTTCTTCTATTTACAGCTTTTAACAAGCCAACAGAAGAGTGCTTATCTTTTTTAAATTTTTTAATATGCTGAGAAAGATTTTCTATTTTATCAGTCAAAAGTGCAATCTGAACTTCTGATGATCCTGTATCTTTTTCATGCAAACCTACATTTTTTATTTTTTTTTCCATAATTTTCCTTTATTTATGTGTTTGTTTTATTAAATTTTCTATTTTTTCAGCGTAATCAAATGATTCATCTTCAACAAATAATATTTTTGGCAAAAATTTCATTGTTATTTTTTTAGAAAGAACTTTTCTTATTACAAATGAAAAATCTTTAAGTTGTTCAACAATTTCTTTTGAATTTTTTCCTCCCATTGGAAGCACAAAAGCTTTAGCTGTTTTTAAGTCTGGGCTCATTCTCACCTCAGTAACAGTAATTCCTTTAGTTTCTAGATTTGGAATTTTTGCTTCACCTCTTATAAATATCATACCAATAGCTTGCTTTATCATTTCTCCAACTCTCAATTGCCTCTGTGTCATTGGTCTACCTAAATTAGTCATTATATTCTTCTCTCAGTAATCGTTGAATTATAAGCCTCAATTATATCTTTCTTCTTGTAATCATTAAAATCTTTAATTGTAATTCCGCATTCTAAACCAGCAGCAACTTGTTTTGCTTGATTTTTTTCCCTAAAAATCGATCCAATTTTTCCACTATAAATAACTTTGCCATCTCTAATTATTCTTGCACTAGAGTCTTGTAAAATTTCGCCATCAATTACCTTTGATCCTGCGACTTTTCCTACTTTTGAAACTTTAAAAATTTCTAGAATTTCTGCTGAACCAATAATTTTCTCTTGAACATCTGGTGTTAATAAACCTGACATCTTATTTTTAATGAAATCTAATACTTCATAAATAATATTATATGAAGATATGGAAATCTTTTCTTGTTCTGCCAACTTTTTAGCCTCTTTGCTTGGTTTCACATTAAAGGCTACTAAAACAGCATTTGATGCTTTTGCTAAAGTTACATCAGTTTCTGTTACCATTCCAATATCAGATAGTATTATTTTTGGTAAAACTTCTTCATGTTTTATTTGAGAAATTGCATTTTTAATAGCTTCTGCAGAGCCGTGCACATCTGATTTTATTATAATATTAAGAATTTCAGATGATTTATCTTTAAATGCAGAGTCTTGGGTAACTAAGTTTAAAGGATTCTTTCCTTCTTGTTTTTCTTGAACTCTTGCATTACTAATTTCTCTCGCCTCTTTTTCACTTTCAAAAACTATAAAATCATCTCCTGCTTTAGCGGCACCATTAATTCCTAATACTTCAACTGGCGTGGCTGGAGTAGCTTCTTCAATATTTTGTCCTAAATCGTTAATAATTGCTCTAACTTTACCTGATTTTAGTCCACATACAAAATAATCACCTTTTTTTAAAGTTCCTGTTGTTACAATTATATTTACAATCGGACCTTTACCTATATCAATTTTTGACTCTATTACTGATCCTGAAGCCTTTGTATCAAAATCAGTTTTTAAATCTAATAACTCAGATTGCAGTTGAATAGATTCTAAAAGTTTATCTAAATTTTTTTTTGTTTTTGTTGATAATTCAACCATCAAAGTATCACCTGATAATTCCTCAGCAATTAGCTCATATTCAAGTAGTTGATTTTTTATTTTCTGAGGATCAGCTTCTGGAAGATCACATTTGTTAATTGCTACTACTATGGGAACTTTTGCCGCTTTGGCATGTTTAATTGACTCAACTGTTTGTGGTTTAACTCCATCATCAGCTGCAACAACTAAAACTACAATGTCTGTTAATTTTGAACCTCTTGCCCTCATTTCAGTAAAAGCAGCATGACCTGGTGTATCAATAAATGTTATTTTACTTTTTTCGGTATTTATCTGGTATGCTCCAATATGTTGCGTAATACCTCCAAATTCTCCTGAAACAACGTTTGTTTTTCTTAAAACATCTAAAAGAGAAGTTTTACCATGATCGACATGGCCCATTACTGTTACAATCGGAGCTCTACTTTTTAAATTTTCAGATTTAACTTCTTTAATCTTTTTTATAATTTCTTCTGTTTTTTGTTCTTTAATTGGATTATGACCAAACTCTTGAACTAAGTATTCAGCTGTATCAGCATTTATACTATGGTTAATTGTTGCTGTAACTCCCATACCCAATAAGTGTTTTATTATATTACTAGATTGCTCTGCCATTCTATTTGCAAGCTCTCTAATTGTTATTACCTCTGGAATCTTAATGTCTCTCTTTACAGGTTTTAAAACATCCTTATTATTAGCATCATCTTTTTTTAAATCTCTAATTTCTTTTTGTTTAGCTCTTCTTAATGAAGCTAAACTTCTACCTTTTTTTTCAATATCCTCACTATTTAATGCTCTAGATACTGTTAGTTTTAATTCTCTTCTTTTAAATCCAGATTTTCCTTCTTTATTCTTTGTAGGAGTTTCTCCTTTTAATCTTTTTGTAGCACGTTGTTCTGCTAGTTTTCTTTTTTCAAAATCATTAGGAGCACTTATCGGTGGTTTAGAAAATATAGGTTTTTTTGGAAAAGATGAAGGTTTAGATGAAATGTATGATTTTTGATTTTTATTACCAAAATTTGATTTATTAAAATACCTATTTGATTTCTTTTCTATTAAAACTGAATTTTTACCTTGAGTTTTTGCTATTTCAATATTGCTCATAGTTTTTTTTGAGCTTCCTGAAATAGTTAATTTTGTTTTTTTTTTTTCCATTAAACATCTCTCAATCTTTATAAATTATTGCTCTTGCTGACATTATTAGATCATCAGATTCTTTTCTTGTTAAAGCAAAATCTTCTAAGAAACCTTTTATTTTAACTCTTTCACCTTTAACAATGTCATAGGTTCCAGTTAATTCGTCTGATGAAAGATCAGCAAAATCATTTAATGTTAAAATTTTTTGCTCTCCAAGAGTAACTAACATACCTGGAGTCAAACCTTTATGATTAATTAGCTGATTTTCTAGACCTAGATCTTTTATTTTTTTAGCTATTTCTGCTTGATCTTTTTGATAAAATTCTTCAGCTCTCTCAATTAATTCTTTAGCTGTTTCCTCTTCTATACCCTCAATTTTAGTTAATGCCTCTATACCGCTATCTTTAATATCATCAATTGAAGAAAAGCCTTCGGCAACTAATAATTGACCAAGAGTCTCATCTAACTCTAAATTTTTTACAAAATTATCAGTTTTTTCTTTGAATTCTATTTGTCTTCTCTCAGAGTCTTCTTGGTCAGTCATTATATTGATTTCATAATTAAGTAATTTTGTTGCTAGTCTTACATTTTGTCCTCTTCTACCTATAGCTTTACTTAAATTTTCTTCAGTTAAGATCACATCCAATTTTTTTTGATCATTGTCTACATTTACTCTTTGAACTTCAGCTGGTGATAATGCGTTTGCAACAACAACCGCTGGATCCTCAGACCAATTTACTATGTCTATTTTTTCTCCTTGAAGTTCATTTACTACTGCCTGAACTCTGCTTCCTCTCATACCGACACACGCTCCTACTGGATCAAGAGAGGTATCGATAGCTTTTACACAGATTTTCGCTCTACTTCCTGGATCTCTTGCTGAAGATTTTATTTCAATTAAACCATCATAGATCTCAGGAACTTCTTGAATAAAAAGTTTCTCCATAAATTTTGGATGTGCCCTAGATAAAAATATTTGTTGACCTCTAGGTTCTCTTCTCACATCTAAACAATATGCTTTAATACGATCTCCTGGTTTTATATTTTCTCTAGGTATCATTTCATTTTTTTGAATAATTGCTTCAGTTCTACCAAGATCTGCTATAACATTACCAAATTCTAATCTTTTAACTATTCCACTAAGAATAGTATCTTTCTTATCAATAAAATCGTTGTATTGTCTTTCTCTTTCTGCTTCTCTAACATTATATGTTATTACCTGTTTAGCTGTTTGAGCAGCAATTCTTCCAAAATCAAAAGATGGGAGAGGTTGTAAAACTTCATCTCCAACTTTTTTGTTTTTATTTTCATCACTTAATGAAATGGCATCATTTAAACTAATTTCTAAATTAATATTTTCTGGTTTTTCAACAATTATTAATTTTCTATAAATTCCTATGTCTCCATTATCTCTATTAATTAATACCTTAATTTCATTTTCAGCTCCAAATTTGGACTTCGCAGCTTTAGCTATGCCATTTTCCATAGAGTCTATAATTAACTCCTTATCTATAGATTTTTCTAAAGCAACAGCCTCAGCTATTCTTAATAATTCTAATTTATCTGCTCTTCTATTTAACATCTTTGTTTACTCCAAAAAAAAATGGGCCGAGGCCCATTTTGAAATTTCAATAATGTAAGGTGAATATATGTATTTTTGTTATATTTTCAACTTTATTTACTTACTAAAAATGTCTTTTTTATCGGTTTTTTCCCAAGAAAACGATCCATCATTTCCTGGATCTCTTCCAAAATGCCCATATGCTGCGGTTTTTTCATATATTGGTTTATTTAAACCTAACATCTCTCTTATTCCTCTGGGACTTAAATCAAAATTTTCATTTATAAGTTTTTCAACATGCCTGTTCTTTTCTTCATCATTATCAAAAAGGTCAACATAAATTGATAAAGGTTTTGAAACTCCAATAGCATATGCTAATTGAATTAAGCATTTATTTGTAATTTTTGAAGCAACTACATTTTTTGCTAAATACCTAGAGGCATATGCTGCAGACCTATCAACTTTTGTAGGGTCTTTTCCTGAAAAAGCTCCACCACCATGTGGTGCAGCACCTCCATAAGTATCAACAATTATTTTTCTTCCTGTTAGTCCACTATCACCATCTGGACCACCGATTACAAAATTTCCTGTTGGATTTACATATATTTCATTTTCTTTTAATCCATTTAAAAGATTTTTTGGAATTGATTTTTCAATATATGGTTTAACTAGTTCTCTTACTTGAGACTGATTCACATCTACTGAGTGTTGTGTTGAAATGACAACTGATTTAACTTTAGCAGGTTTTCCATCTTTATACTCAATTGTGATTTGGCTTTTTGAGTCTGGTTCTATACTTTTTAATTTACCAGATTTTCTGTCTTCAGCCATAAGTCTTAAAATTTTATGAGAATAATGTATTGGTGCTGGCATTAGTACATCTGTCTCATTGCATGCATAACCAAACATTATTCCTTGGTCACCCGCTCCTTCATCTTTATTTCCTGATGAATCAACTCCCATTGCAATATCAGCTGACTGTGAATGAAGATGACATTCTATTTTAGTAGCTTCTTTCCATGTAAAACCTTTTTGATCATAACCAATATCCTTAATACATTCTCTAACTTTTTGAATTAAATCTTCTTTTTTTATTTCAGGACCTCTTACTTCACCAGCTAAAACAACTTTATTTGTTGTTGTTAAAGTTTCACAAGCTACTCTTGACTGCGACTCCGCCCCCAAATAAGAGTCTACAACCATATCTGATATTCTATCACAAACCTTATCTGGATGACCTTCTGAAACTGACTCACTGGTAAATAAAAAATCTTTTTTCATGCTAACTCCCTTTTTTCTTTTTTTTTAAAAAAAAAATCAAACTAATATAAAATAATATAAAATAAAAGAACAAGTTGTTGCCATATATACTAAAAAAGGTTTTTTTATTATTTTTAAATTTATTTACTTCAATAACTCCCTTGTGGGTTGATTCTAGTTTATTTATTATCTGGCCTGTAGGATCAATAACAGCTGAAGTTCCATTATTCGCTGAACGAATTAAATTTTTTCCTTCCTCAATTGCCCTAAAAATTGAATGTGAAAAGTGTTGATTTGGACCTATTGAATTACCAAACCATCCATCCTCGGAAATATTTATAATAAAATCATATTTATTATTTCCTTTATTTAATCTTCCTGAATAAATAATTTCATAACATATAAGTGGTAAAAATTTTAAATCATTAATATTTAAAACTTTTCTAGTTTTATCTGCAGAAAATGATTGGTAGCCTCCTGTAATTTTTTTAATCCCAAGTTTAGATAACAAATTCTCAAATGGTAAAAATTCACCAAAAGGCACAAGATCGTTTTTATTATATTTTGCCAAAATATTTAAATTATTATCTAAAACTACAAGTGAATTGAAAACTTTTGATTTTTCAATACTGTTTATTCCTAAAATAATTTTATGTTTAGAAGAATAATTATCTTTAAACATTTTTTTATAAATTTTTATTTCATTTAAATTTATACTTGTAAGTGTACCTTCTGGAAAAATAAAAATTGTTTCCTCCTCAAGATTTGGATTACTTAGTTCAATCAATTCTGATATTATTTCAGAGGGATCTTCATTTTGATAAAAACGTTCAATTTTAATTTTAGGTGAAAGAATTTTTATATTACTTTTTATATTTACGTTGGTATTTTTTTTATAGTCATTAATTACTTTTGAACCATAAAAATAATTTAGAGTGATTAAAAAAATAAAAAAAATTAAAGATAATAATTTTAATTTATATTTATATTCAAAAAATAATATTGATGGAATTAAAAAAAAAGTAATTGATAATAAGTTAAATGAATAAGTTCCAATTACAGATATAATTTGTAAAAAATTGGTATAGCTAGTCCAGCTATAAGCACTTAAATTCCAAGGAAAACCACCAAAAATAAATCCTCTTAAATATTCTATTAATGAGAATACTGTCGCAAAAATTAATATTGAAGCAAAGTTTTTTTTTAAATTAAATAAAGAACAAATTAAAGTAGCTAATCCATAAAATAAAGCAAGATAAGATGGAATTACTATTAAAGCTATTGGAATTAAATTTTTAAATTGACTATCAAAGGTTAATGCATTTGTAATCCAATATAAATTTGAGATAAAATATCCAAAACCAAACATCCAGCCAATTTTAAAACCTAACCATTTTTTTTTATTTAAATTATTTACAAAAAAAATATAAAAAATCGGGAAAGTTATAAAATTGATTATTATAAAATTATAAGGATTTAAACTAAAAGAAGTAATTAAACCTAAAAAAAAAGGAATTATATAAAGTAAAATTTTATTATTTATTTTAAAAGTCAATTTTTTCTATTTAAAAAGTTAAATATTATATTTTCTTTATTACTCATTTTTTTAAAATCTTTAATATTTTTGTGATCATAGCCAATTAAATGTAAATATCCATGTATCCATGTTTTATCAAATTCTAAATTAAAATTTGTAATGCTTGATCTTTTATTAATAAATTGAAAACTAATTGCTATATCTCCAATATAAATTTTATTTTTATAGTCTTGGGTAAATGGAAAAGATAAAACATCAGTTGGTTTATCTTTTTTTCTAAATCTTTTGTTCAGCTCTTTCATTTTTTTATTATTAGTAAGTAAAATAGTAAAATTATATTTTTTCTTTTTAAATAGAGGAAATGTAGATAATTTTTTTACTTTCTTTTTAATATATTCTTCTGGAATTTTGATCTTTTTTTTCCACCTTGCGTAGTCTATTATTACTGTAGCTTTTATCATTCATTGCTATTTTGATCTGAATAGGCTTTAACAATTTTAGAAACTAAAGGATGCCTAACTACATCAGTATGATCAAAATCGACTACAGATATTTCATTTAAGTGTCCTAAAAGTTTTTTTGATCTATTTAGCCCAGATAATGATTTATTTGGTAAATCTATCTGTGATGGATCTCCATTTATAACAATCTTGGAATTTTCTCCTATTCTTGTTAAAAACATTTTAATTTGAGTATCACTAGCATTTTGAGCTTCATCTAAAATTGCAAATGAATTTTTTAATGTTCTTCCCCTCATAAAAGCTAATGGAGCAATTTCTATATCTCCTACTTCAATTTTCTTTTGTATTTTTTCAAAATCTAATAAATCATAGAGAGAGTCATAAAGAGGTCGTAAATAAGGATCAACTTTTTCTCTCATATCTCCAGGTAAAAACCCTAATCTCTCACCTGCTTCAACTGCGGGTCTTGATAAGATTATTCTTTCTATTTTTTTTTCTAAAAGCATTGTTAGAGCAACCGCAACTGCTAAAAATGTTTTACCTGTTCCTGCGGGGCCAGCTGAAATAATTATCTCACTTTGTCTTAAAGCTCTGACATATTTTTTTTGCTTTTCAGATCTTGGGATAACTGATTTTTTTGGAGTCTTAATAATATATTCAATGTTCTTTTCAGAATTATTTATTTCTTCATCAATCATAAATTTATTTACTGATGAAATTATATCTTTTTTTTCTATAGATCCATTTATTTTGAACTGCTCTGATAAAAATTTAACAGCATTTTTTACTAGTTCATTCTTTTCTGGTTTACTCTTAACCAAAATAGAATTACCTCTCGAATATATTTTAGTTTTGGTAATTCTTTCTAATTCTTTAATATTATTATTAAACTCTCCAACAACTCCAAAAAGAATTTCATTGCTTTGAAATATAATACTAAGCGTATCATTATCTGAATATACAAATTTTAAATCTGAATTAAGTTTATTATAAGCTGTATTACTCAATCTATGCGGCCCTCATTTTTTCATTTTCAACTTTTCCAAATAAATTATTTTGGTTACAGCTATCTATTTTAACTTTTATTGATTTGCCAATAAATTTTTCATTACCATCTATAATTACTGAATTTAAATACTTATTTCTTCCAAATAATTTGTTCTGATCTTCTAATTTATTTTCTACAAGAACATCGATAGATTTATTTTCAAACGATTTATTCATTTTTAATTGGTGATCAAATAAATATTTTTGAATTTTAATTAATCTCTCTTTAGATATATCTTTATTTATTAATTCTAATCCTGCAGATTTTGTTCCTGGTCTTGGGCTAAAAATAAAAGAAAACGAGTTTATAAACTTAATTTTTTTTACTAACTCTATAGTTTCATTAAAGTCTTCATCTGTTTCTCCAGGATATGAAATAATAAAATCACTTGAAAATTCTATAGAAGAATTAATTTTTTTAAGTTTTTTATAAATATCTAAATATTCTTCTACCGTATGTTTTCTATTCATCAATCTTAGAATTTTATTAGATCCACTTTGTATTGGTAAGTGAACAAATGGCATTAGTTTTTTGTTAGTAGAATAACATTCAATTAAATCCTCGGTCATATCTTTTGGATGTGAGGTTGTATATCTAATTCTATTCAGTTCTGAGAATTTTTCCAATTCATTAATTAAACTTGAAAGTCGATATTTTTTTTTATTATTCTCATAAAAATATGCATTTACATTTTGTCCAAGTAAAGTGATTTCTTTCGCTCCATTTTTAACTAATTCCTCTGCTTCTTTAATAATTTTGTCGAATGGTCTTGAATACTCTGGTCCTCTTGTAAAGGGGACAACACAAAAATTACAAAATTTATCACAGCCTTCCTGTATAGTTAAAAATGATGAAACTTTATTGTTAGAATTTTTAATTTTATCAAAGTATTCAAATTTAGTGATTGTATCAAATTCTGTTTCTTCTAACTTTTGTTTCTTAATATGATTCTCTAATACATTATTTATCTTATGATATGATTGTGGACCGATAACAACGTCTATAAAAGGTTCTCTTTTTAACATTTCTTCATTTTCTGCTTGTGCAACACATCCAGCAACAATCATCAATGGTTTATTTTTATTTTTATATATTTTTTTTATTCTACCTACTTCGTGGTACACTTTTTCTTTTGCTTTGTCTCTAATGTGACAAGTATTTAATATATAACAATCTGTATTTTTTTGATCTTCAGTTTTAATAAATCCTATTTTTTTAACAGAGTCATATATACGATTTGAATCATATTGATTCATCTGACATCCAAATGTTTTAATAAAAACTTTTTTATTCATTAATTAAGATTTTTTTTTTATCCCATAAAGTTCTAGTTTATGGTCGACCAATTTATAACCATATTTTTCAGCAACTTTTTCTTGTAATTTTTCAATATCTTCATCAACAAACTCTATTATTTCTCCTGTTTTAACATCAATTAGATGATCGTGATGACTCTCACTTAATTCTTCGTAACGAGCCTTACCATCCTTAAAATCATGTTTTGCAATAATTCCTGACTCTTCAAAAAGTTTTACTGTTCTATAAACTGTTGCAATGCTTATTTTGGGATCTATGTTTATTACTCTATTATATAATTCGTCAACATTTGGATGATCTGAATCTCCATATTTTTTCTTGGAGTCAGCCATGACTTGGGCAATTACTTTTCTTTGTTCTGTTAATTTAACACCTTTTTGAATACATTTTTGAAGTATTGTTTCTGACATAAAGCTATTTTAACTTGAATATATAGGTTTAATCAAATTTTTTTTTAACACACCACCTTTATATAAATCGATTATTTCTTTATAATTTTTATCTAATACCTGATTTGAACTAAATCCATATAAATCTAGGTTATTTGTTACACTAATAGCTTTAGCAATAGCAATAGATGTTCTTATGCCAGAAAATTTACCTGGACCCTGATTAATAAATATATTTTTAATATCTTTAATCAGAATGTTATTTTTTTCTAAAAATCTAAACAATAGTTGAGCAAATTTATCGAAGTTTTCTCTATCGTTTGGAAATTCACTAGTATATGATTCTTTCTCAGCTATGATTTTAAATAAAATTTTATCAGTTGCTGCATCTATAATTAAATTATTCATATTAG
>MDTG01227167.1_pt1 | contig 10834 bp, 12 predicted proteins | sample 811421 | NCBI WGS metagenome assembly MDTG01 (sample SAMN05326645, study PRJNA326480) | marine metagenome | isolation source: seawater | place: Pacific Ocean: South East | collected 2011 | reverse complement strand
TTAAAAAATCTAAATCAAACAGAACTCTAGTATCTGTAGTTCCCAAATAATTTTAAGTAGCAACTTTAACTACTTTCCAAAATGAAATTTCTCGATCAAGCAAAAGTTTATATTAAGGCTGGAAACGGTGGATCAGGTTCTGCTAGCTTTCGAAGAGAAAAGTATATCGAGTTTGGTGGTCCAGACGGTGGCGATGGTGGTAACGGAGGATCAATAATTGTGGAGGCAGAAAGAAATCTTAACACACTTATTGATTTTAGATATACACAACACTTTAAGGCTGAGTCTGGAAAATCTGGAAGTAAGAAAAATAAAACTGGAGGGAGTGGAAAGGATTTAATTCTAAAAGTTCCTGTTGGTACACAGATATACGAGGATGATAATAATACTTTGATTTATGATTTAACTAAAAATAAAGAAAAGTTTGTAGTAGCAACTGGAGGAAAAGGTGGATTAGGCAATACAAGATTTAAAAGTTCAACAAATCGTGCACCAAGAAAAAAAACTGATGGAAAAAAGGGTGAGGAATTTTGGATTTGGCTACAATTAAAAGTAATCGCAGACGTAGGAATTATTGGATTGCCTAATGCGGGCAAGTCAAGCTTTCTATCAAAATGTACCAGGGCAAGACCCAAAATTGCTAATTATCCTTTTACAACAACAAATCCTAATTTGGGTGTCCTAAGCATGAACCACAAAGAAATAATTCTAGCAGATATACCAGGACTGATAGAAGGTTCGCATAAGGGGGTTGGACTAGGCGATAAATTTTTAAGACATATAGAGAGATGTAAAACTTTGATACATTTGATTGATGTATCCGAAAAAGATATTTTAAGTAACTATTTAAAAATAAGAAATGAACTATTCAAATATGATAAAAATATTTTAAAAAAGAAAGAAATAATTATTTTTAATAAATTAGATTTGGTTGATATGAGTAAAATAAATGAAAAGCTTCGAAAGTTCAAAGATAAAGTAAAAAAAAATTATGAAATAACATCATTAATTTCGAATGAAAATTTTGAAAAAATTAAAAAATTAATTTATAAAAAATGTATATAGATAAAGCAAATACAATCGTTATTAAAATAGGTTCCTCAAATATTGTTGATGGTAAAGGAAAACTCAAAGAAAAGTGGTTAGCAAGCCTAGCAAAAGATTTGAAAACTCTGGTAAAGAAAAATAAAAATATAGTTATAGTTTCATCAGGTGCAATCGCCTTGGGTCAGAGTTATCTTAGTATTGGTAAAAAGAAAATTAAACTAGAAATGAGTCAAGCAGTCGCTTCGATTGGTCAAATACATCTTACAAATTTGTATAGAAAAATTTTTGAGAAAAATAAAATAAAAATTGGCCAAATATTAATTTCTTTAGACGATACCGAGCAAAGAAGAAGGGCCATCAATGCCAAGAGAACTTTTGAAAATTTATTTAAACTTAAAGCTATTCCAATAGTAAATGAAAATGATACTACCGCAACTTCTGAAATAAAATATGGAGATAATGATCGGCTAGCAGCAAGAGTCGCTCAAATAATTAGTGCGGATGTATTGATAAATTTATCTGATGTAGATGGTCTTTATAATCCGACTCAAAAAAGAAAAATAATCAAAGAGGTAAATCATATTGATGAAGGAATATATTCGCTTGTTGAGAAGAAAAAAAATAGCTACGGATCAGGTGGTATGACAACAAAGTTACAAGCAGCAAAAATTTGTATGAATTCAGGTTGTTATATGGCAATAGCAAATGGAAACGTAATCAGGCCTATAAATGAACTTTTAAAAAACAATAAATGTACCTGGTTTATTCCGAAGGTATCTACCCTTCACGCAAGAGAAAAATGGATTATAAGCTCTATAGGAACTGATGGAAAAATTTTTATTGATGCTGGAGCAGTTGAAGCTCTCAAAAATGGCAAAAGTCTTTTACCTGCAGGTATTACTAAAATTGAAGGAAAGTTCGTAAAAGGAGATAATGTCTTGATAGTTGAGAATAATGGCAAAGATTATGCTAGAGGTTTAACTTCTTTTTCATCAGATGAAATCGAAAAAATTAAAGGATTAAAGAGTGATCAAATAGAGAAGGTGCTAGGATATGCAAGTAAATCAGAGATTATTCACCGAGATGACATGGTAAAATTATAAAATGAAATACTTAAAAAATATTGGGATAAAAGCAAAAAAGGCCTCTGAAAGTTTAAAAAAAGTTAGACATAAAAGAATTCAAAAAACTTTGGGAGACTATAGTGGTCTTTTAAAACTAAATGAGTCAAAGATTATTAAAGAAAATTTAAAGGATTTAAAAAAAGCTAAGAGAAAAAATCTGATTGATAGATTAGTTTTGGATCAAAATAAAATCCATGAAATCCGGTCTGGCCTTAAAACCATAAGGTTATTTAAAAATCCAGTTGGACAAGTTTTATCAAAGTGGAGAAGATCTAATGGATTGAGTATTGAAAAAGTTTCAATACCAATAGGCGTCGTCGCAGTAATATATGAGAGTAGACCAAATGTAACGGCGGACGTAGCAGCTCTGTGTCTTAAATCAGGAAACTGTGCCATTTTAAGAGGTGGATCTGAAGCATACTATACTAACAAAATCTTAGTAAATTTATTTAGAAAAGCTCTAAAAAAAAATAATATAGATGAGAATTGCATTCAATTTATCGACAAAACAAATCATAAAATAGTTGATTTTATACTTTCAAAAATGGGAAATTATATTGATGTAATTATTCCAAGGGGTGGAAAAAAATTAGTAGCGAAAGTTAAAAAAATATCCAAAATTAATGTTATAGGACATCTTGAAGGATTGTGTCATATATATTTAGATAAAAATTCTAACGTCGAAATGGCAAAAAAAGTTATTATAAATGCCAAAATGAGAAGGACAAGTATTTGTGGTGCATTAGAAACTCTCTTGCTGGATGAAAAAATTATATTATCCCATGGTAATAAAATTATCAAAGCCCTTATTTATCATGGATGTGAAGTTAGAGTTGATAGTAAAATTAATAAACACTTTGGTTACAGATTAAAAAAAGCGACTGAAAAGGATTGGACAACTGAATATTTGGATAAAATAATTTCTATCAAGGCTGTTAAAAATGTTCAAGATGCTGTTTCTCATATTCTAAAATACGGGACAATGCACACCGATAGTATTATTACAAATAATGTTAGAACAGCAAAATTCTTTTTAGAAAGTGTGAATAGTTCTATTGCGATGCACAATGCCTCAACTCAATTTGCTGATGGAGGTGAATTTGGATTTGGTGGTGAAATTGGAATATCAACGAATAAAATGCCTCCACGCGGTCCTGTAGGTATAAATCAATTAACCTCTTACAAGTATATTGTAAAAGGTAATGGCACAATAAGATCCTAGTAAATGAAAACCAAAAGAAAAAGTTTAAAAAAAATTGGGATATTAGGAGGAACTTTCGATCCACCACATATAGGTCATGTGGAAATTTCAAAATTTGCCATAAAAAAATTAAAACTTACATTGCTAGTCTGGGCTGTAACAAAAAAAAATCCATTCAAAAAATTACCTTCTATAGCACTTAAGAAAAGGATTGCTCTTTCAAAAAACAAAGTTAATAAAATAAAAAAAATAAGAGTTAAAAGCTTTGATAAACTAATAAAATCTTCTAAAACTATAAATCTAATTAAATACATAAAGAAGCATAGTAATTCAAAAATTTATTTTATTATGGGATCAGATAATCTTATAAAATTTCACAAATGGGACCAGTGGAAGGAAGTCGCAAATCTGAGTAAAATTGTAGTTTTCCCTAGAAGTGGTTATCTTAAAAAAACCCTTACGTGTAAAGCTATAAAAACTCTTGGAAAAAAGAAAATATTATTTATGAGATCAAAAAAAATCAATATTTCTTCTTCAAAATTAAGAAAAAATTATTTAAAATACAGAAATTGATGGAAGTTTCAAAAATAAAAAAAATAATTGAAAAAACTTTAAATCAAAATAAGGCTAAAAATATTATAGCTATAAATCTAAAAGGAAAGTCTTCAATAGCTGACTATATGATTATAGCCTCTGGAAGTTCTTCTAGACATATTCAAGCTTTGTCTGAAATGGTAGTAAAAAATCTTGAAGAAAATGAGATTGGTCGATTCAAAGTTGAAGGTAAAACAAGCAAGGAATGGAAATTAATTGATGCAATTGACATAATTGTCCATATCTTTCATCCTGAAAAAAGAAAGTTTTACGATTTAGAAAAAATGTGGTCTGATCCAACAAATAACAAGGAGGTTACAATATGAAAAATTGCTTAAAAATTTTGTTTATCTTAATTTTTTTTACAAAAAATGTTTATGGTAGTACTAACGAAAATCTTTATAAAAAAATAGATTTATTTGGAGAAGTTCTTGAAAAAATTCAAAAAGAATATGTAGACGAAGTTGATCAATCAGAGATGATTGATTCTGCAATAAATGGGGCCTTGCAATCCTTAGATCCCTATTCTGCTTACATGAACCCAGAAATTTTCGAAAGCATGGAGACAGACACAAAGGGTGAGTTTGGTGGTTTGGGAATAGAAATTGGAATGGAAGCAGGAGTTGTAAAGGTAATTTCTCCAATTGATGGTACCCCTGCAGATAAAGCAGGAATAAAAGCTGGAGACTATATAGTTAAGATAAATGGAGTGCAGGTCCAAGGAAAAACATTAATGGAAGCTGTAAAACTAATGAGAGGCCCTGTTGGCTCAAAAATTAATGTAACGATAAGACGTAAGGGAGAAAGAAAGGCATTAGAAAAAGTTATTGTGAGAGAAATAATTCAAGTCCAATCCGTCGAAGCAAATGTAATTAAAAAAAATATTGGCTATTTAAGATTAAAGGCCTTTAACAGCAATAGTAGCAGACAATTAGTTGAAGAAATTAACAAGTTGGAAGTTAAAAATAAGCCTGTTGGTTATATTCTTGATCTTAGAAATAATCCTGGTGGATTATTAACACAAGCAATAAATGTTACTGACTTCTTTTTGGATGATGGAGAAATTGTTTCAACAAAGGGTAGAAGATTTATGGAGAACAGAAGATTTTTTGCTAAAAAAGGTGATAAAGTAAAAGGCAAACCGTTAATTGTTTTGATAAACGGTGGATCAGCTTCAGCTTCAGAAATAGTAGCGGGAGCACTAAGAGATCATAAAAGGGCGATTATTTTAGGTGAAAATACTTACGGCAAAGGATCAGTACAATCAATAATACCGTTAAGCGACGGTGGTGGTATAAGGATAACTGTTTCAAAATATTATTTACCGTCTGGTAAATCTATTTCAGAAGTTGGTGTTTCTCCTGATATTTTTGTTGAAGAAGAAGGAAAAGACTTCAAACTTAATAGTCCTTCGGACAATCAATTAAGCTATGCTGTTAAACTGTTAACAACATGAATGAAAAAAAAACACTTCCTCTAAGACTTGGTGTTGGAGCAATAGTTTTAAACAATAAAAATAGAGTTTTTGTTGGAAAAAGAAAGGATAACCCTGTAAATAAATGGCAAATGCCACAGGGTGGTGTTAACGAGGGTGAAAGATTGATAGATGCTATGAAAAGAGAATTAAAAGAAGAAACAGGAATAGAAAATATTAAAATATTAAAAGAAATAGATGGCTGGTCTGAATATGAATTGCCCGAATATCTTTTGGGAAAAATTTGGAAAGGAAGATATAGAGGTCAAAAACAAAAATGGTTTATAGTAAGATTTTTAGGTAACGATAGTGAGATTGATCTTGAAACTGGTAAACCTGAATTTATTGAATGGCAATGGATAAATGTTGAAAATCTACCTGGAGTAATTGTAGAATTTAAAAGAAAAGTTTACGAAGATCTTTTGCCAAAAATTAAGGCGTCTATAAATTAATTCTAGATAAACAATCTATTTTGTGTGAAACAATATAGCGTGCTTTATCATCTAAGTTATCTTGGTTGAGTTGATTTTTACCATCTTCAATCATCTTAGATATCTTATCTTTTGAAAGTGAACTAAATTTTATAACTGTAGAGGATAAAATCGTTAAGTTATTACTAAAAAATTCTACCGTACCCTCCTCAAGAAAATATTGTTCTTCCTTACTATCATTGATTTTTACAATTCCCGGTCTTAAAAAAGTGATTAGTGGTATATGATTTGATAAAATTGTCATCTCACCTTCAAACGAAGGTATAGTTACCGAGTTTACTTTGTTTGATAGTAGTTTTTTCTCTGGGGAAATAATTTCTATGTTAAAAGATTCGCTCATTTAAGCTGCTGCTTCTTTTGCCATTTTTTCTGCCTTGGCTATAGCTTCTTCAATAGTTCCAACCATATAAAACGCTGCCTCGGGCAAATGATCATAATCTCCTTTACAAATTGAATCAAAACCTTTGATTGTCGAATCTAAATTAACTAATTTTCCAGGAGTTCCTGTAAATACTTCAGCTACAAAAAAAGGTTGTGATAAAAATCTTTGTATTTTTCTTGCCCTAGCAACTGTTAATTTATCTTCTTCCGATAATTCATCCATGCCAAGAATTGCGATAATGTCTTGTAAAGATTTGTAAGTTTGTAAAACTTTTTGAACCTGTCTTGCAACTCTATAATGCTCCTCACCAACAATTCTAGGGTCTAAAATTCTGGAAGTTGAGTCTAGCGGATCGACTGCTGGATAAATTCCAAGTTCAGCGATCTGTCTTGAGAGAACTGTTGTGGCGTCCAAATGGGAAAATGATGTTGCTGGTGCTGGGTCTGTTAAATCATCTGCTGGAACATATATAGCCTGTACTGATGTAATTGAACCTTTGCCAGTTGTGGTAATTCTTTCCTGTAAATTACCCATATCAGTAGCTAGGGTAGGTTGATAACCTACTGCAGAAGGTATTCTTCCTAATAAGGCGGACACTTCTGATCCTGCTTGTGTAAATCGAAAAATATTATCAACAAAGAATAAAACATCCTGCCCTTCTTTATCTCTAAAATATTCTGCTACTGTTAGTCCGGTTAATCCTACTCTAGCTCGGGCTCCTGGGGGTTCATTCATTTGTCCATATACAAGTGCCGCTTTTGATCCTTTGCCATCTGGTTTAATAACTCCAGACTCTATCATTTCATGATATAAGTCATTACCTTCTCGTGTTCTTTCTCCTACTCCTGCAAATACTGAAAATCCACCATGAGCTTTTGCAATATTATTAATTAACTCCATAATTATAACTGTTTTTCCTACTCCGGCTCCGCCAAATAAACCTATTTTTCCACCTTTTGAATATGGGGCTAAAAGGTCAATAACTTTTATTCCTGTTTCTAAAATTTCTGTTTCAGTTGACTGGTCTGTAAATTTTGGAGCATCCCTATGAATTGGCCATCTCTCTTTTGTTTTAACTTCACCTTTTTGATCAATTGGCTGACCTATAACATTTATAATTCTTCCTAAAGTTTCTGGTCCAACGGGAACACTAATAGGAGCTCCAGTATTTTGCACTGAATCCCCTCTTTTTAAACCTTCGGTACTATCCATAGCTATAGTTCTCACACCATTTTCTCCTAAATGCTGAGCAACTTCTAAGATTAGCTTGTTGCCGCCATTGTCAACTTCTAAAGCCGTTAATATTTCAGGTAGATCACTTTCAAATTGTACATCCACAACCGCTCCGATTACCTGAATAATTTTTCCACTTTTACTCATTTATAAACTTTCAGCTCCTGATATGATTTCAATTAATTCTTTTGTAATAGCAGCTTGCCTACTTCTATTATAATTAATGGTCAATTTTTCAACTAAATCTCCAGCATTTCTTGTTGCATTATCCATTGCAGTCATTCTCGAACCTTGCTCGCTAGCAGAATTTTCTAAAAAACCTTTATATATTTGAGTAGAAATATTTTTAGGAAGAAGATCTTCTAAAATTTCGTCTTCTTCTGGTTCAAATTCATAAGACAAATCCTTTTCTTCTTTTTGTATTTCATCCTTTTTTGCAGGTATTACCTGTTGAGCTTGAGGAATTTGTGTCATAACATTTTTAAATTTGTTAAAAAATATTATACATTTATCAAATTCATTATTTTTAAATAATTTAACTAATTCATTTCCTATAGATTCTGCGTCTTGAAATGTCAGTTTTTTCTTATCTTTAAAGTTTATTTTTTTAACAATAAACTTCCCGTAATCTCTCTTGAGCTGGTCAAAACCTTTGCTACCCACAGTTATAATTTTTAAATTTTTAGAATCTTTCAAAATTTTTTTAAAATAGTTCTTGGCTAACTTAACAATGTTAGTATTAAATCCTCCACAAAGCCCTCTGTCTGCTGTCATTACTACACATAAATGACTTTTGTCTCCTCCGGTTCCTACTAAAAGCTTTGGTGCATTTGATGGGTCATTAATTGCCTTGCTTAAATTTTGTATAATTACTTCCATTTTATCACTGTAAGGTCTTCCTTTTTCTGCCATTTCTTGTGCTTTACGAAGCTTTGCAGCAGCCACCATTTTCATAGCTTTTGTAATCTTTTGTGTAGATTTTACGCTAGCAATTCTTTTTCTTAAATCATCAAGACTCGGCATTATTTCTGTTCAAAATTTTTTTTTTTATAATTAATAATAACCTCTGATAAGATTTTATCTATATCATCTTCTATTTTTCCACTTGTTTGAATAGATTCTAATATTTCTGGCTTTTCACTCTTTACCAAATCTAACAGACCTTTCTCGAACGAACCAATTTGATTTGTATCAATACTGTCCAAATAGCCTTTGACACCAGCATAGATAGTGATTACCTGTTCAGCCACAGTCATTGGGCTGTATTGGTTTTGTTTTAAAAGTTCCGTAAGCTTAGACCCTCTGTTCAAAAGTTTTTGTGTAGAAGCATCTAGATCAGAACCAAATTGGGCAAACGCTGCCATTTCACGATACTGGGCTAATTCAAGCTTAATGGATCCAGCTACCTTTTTCATGGCCTTGGTTTGGGCCGCTGAGCCAACTCGCGAAACAGAAAGTCCAACATTAACTGCTGGTCTTATTCCTTGATTGAATAATTCTGTACCTAAAAATATTTGGCCATCAGTAATTGATATAACATTGGTTGGTATGTAAGCAGATACATCTCCTGCCTGTGTTTCTATAATTGGCAAAGCTGTTAGAGATCCACCTCCATTTTCGTCATTAAGTTTAGCTGCTCTTTCAAGTAATCTACTATGTAAATAAAAAACATCCCCTGGATATGCTTCTCTACCTGGGGGCCTTCTTAGCAAAAGTGACATTTGTCTGTAAGCAACTGCTTGTTTTGATAAATCATCGTAAATAATTAATGCATGCATACCATTATCTCTAAAAAATTCTCCAAAAGTACATCCGGTATAAGGTGCTAAGAATTGTAGTGGGGCAGGATCGGAAGCAGTTGCGGATACAATTATTGTGTAATCCATTGCCCCAGCATCTTGTAATGTTTTGAGGATTTGAGCAACTGTCGATCTTTTTTGACCTATAGCAACATAAATACAATAAAGCTTCTTTTTTTCATCATTAGATTCGTTAATTTTTTTTTGATTGATTATTGTGTCAATTGCTACGGCTGTTTTTCCTGTTTGTCTATCACCAATAATTAATTCACGCTGACCTCTTCCAATTGGAATTAAGCTATCAATAGCCTTTAGTCCTGTTTGCATCGGTTCATTCACAGATTTTCTTGGAATTATTCCTGGTGCTTTTACTTCAACTCTCTTTCTTTTTATTCCCTTTTTCAAAGCTTCTTTTCCATCAATTGGATTTCCTAACGCATCCACAACTCTTCCAAGCAGTTCTTTTCCCACAGGGACATCAACGATTGCTCCTGTTCTTTTAACTGTATCTCCCTCTTTTATTGCTTTGTCGTCACCAAAAATTACTATTCCAACATTGTCACTTTCTAAATTTAGTGCCATTCCTTTTGAACCATCTGAAAACTCAACCATTTCCCCAGCTTGAACATTGTCGAGACCATATACTCTGGCAATACCATCACCAACTGAAAGAACTTTTCCTATTTCAGAAACTTGGGTTTTGTCACCCAAATTTTTTATCTGCTCTTTTAAAATTTTTGTTATTTCAGAAGGATTTATATCCACTTTAAGCCTCGCTCATTAATTTTTTATATTTTTGCAATTTATTTTTTATAGAAGCGTCTATCATTAAACTTCCTATTTGAATTATAATTCCTCCAATTAAGCTCTTATCTATTTTTGATTTTAATTTAATTGAGCGCTTAATATTTGTAGAAATTTCTCTTTGAATTTCAAGAATAGAATTTTCGTCAATTTCTTTCGGAGATATTAAATTTCCAGTCACCTCTCCACGTTTTAAAGAAATTAACTTTAAAAACTCTTCTATAATTTTATCTAAATAAAATATTCTCTTTTTTATTATTAAAATTTGAAAAAAATTTTTTACCAGCTTATTAAAATTCATAAGACTTAGTATTTTATCAAAAACTATTTTTTGATTTTCAACTGAATATGTTGGGTTCTTAACAAAATTTTTTAGGTCTTTATTAGAATTAAAAATTTTTATAAAAGCTGTCATATTTGTTATAAACTCTTCGGTTTGATTTTTCTCCTTTGATAAATCATAAAGAGCTAATGCGTACCTTTGTGATATTTCAGATGAAAAAGTTCTATTTTTACTCAATGTTTATTTCCCGTATTGGTTTGATTAAAGATTTTACGCGATTTCGTACCATATGAAAATGTTCCGTTCAAGAGCGATTGGAACGCGGATTAGCTAAAATTTAGGGGATCAACATCAACTGTAAGTTTTATTTTTTTTGAAATATTTATTTTTTTTAGGATTTTA
>MDTG01316601.1_pt1 | contig 10835 bp, 9 predicted proteins | sample 811421 | NCBI WGS metagenome assembly MDTG01 (sample SAMN05326645, study PRJNA326480) | marine metagenome | isolation source: seawater | place: Pacific Ocean: South East | collected 2011 | reverse complement strand
TCGCAGCTGAATTAGCAACCGAAATACTTAAGTTAAGAGCAACAAATACTCCTAGAAGATAACTTATTATTTTTTTCATATTTATCCCCTTTGATAATTATTAATTAGTCCTATTAAAGTTCAAATTAGTTCCGATGTAAATGATCATTTCGATTAATTTAGGTATTATATCTCAATCACTGGTTGTATAAACTTAATATGCTATACTGACATATATTTTTCTAGTTTAAGATATTGTATTAGTCTAAATATAAGATAACTAAAATTATGAGTTCAGAAAATAAAAGTAAAATACCCAATTCTTTAAATGAACATTGGATGCCTTTCACATCTAATAAAGACTTTAAAGCAAAACCAAGGCTTATAACCGAAGCAAAAGGTTGTTACTTAAAAAATCATGAAGGCCAAACAATGATCGATGCAAGTTCTGGCCTTTTTTGTAATCCACTTGGTCATGGTAGAAAAGAAATTATAGAAGCTATTACAAACCAGCTTAACACACTAGATTATTGTCAACCGTTTCAACAAGGTTTTGGTGGTTCCTTCGATCTTGCCACAAAGATTTCTAAACACACTCCAGGAAATATTAATAAAATTTTTTATACTATCTGTGGATCAACAGCAGTTGAAACAGCAATTAAAATTGCTATAGCATATCATAAAGCCAGAGGACAAGGTCACAGATACAGATTTGTAGGCAGAGAAAGAGCTTATCACGGAATGAATATCGGCGCTACTTCTGTTGGTGGTATGATTAATAATGTTAAAACTTTTGCAAGTGTTTTAATGCCAGGCGTACTTCATATGAGACATACACATTTACCTGAACATAAATTTATTAGCGGCCAACCAGACACAGGCGCAGAAATGGCTGATGATTTAGAGAGAATTTGTATAAATTTTGGAGCAGAAAATATTGCAGCATGTATAGTTGAGCCAGTTGCTGGATCAACAGGTACTCTAGTTCCACCTAAAGGATATTTACAAAGACTAAGAGAGATTTGTGACAAACATGGAATACTATTAATTTTTGATGAAGTTATAACCGGATGGGGAAGAATGGGCTCAGCATTCGGAGCTCAAGAATTTGGAGTAACACCAGATATGATGACTATGGCAAAGGCTACTACAAATGGAATAAGTCCAATGGGAGTTGTTGCTTGTAAAGATGAAATTTATGATACCTTAATGGATGATGCACCCAAAGGAACTATTGAACTTTTTCACGGATATACTTACTCAGGAATTCCAATATCTGTCGCTGCAGCACTAGCAGTTCAAGAAATTTTTGAAAAGGATGATATATTTAATAGAGCAAAGGATATGGCTCCATATTTTCAAAAAGGTTTATTTTCTTTAAAAGATATAGACATCGTTGAAAATATAAGAGGATATGGAATGATGGGTGGAATTGATCTTAAAATGGATAAAAAACCTGGTGTGGCTGGTTTTACATGTTTTAAACATTGTTATGAAGCAGGTATAAACTTTAAGGCAACAGGAGATTGTTTAATAATTGCACCTATGTTTATTTCTGAAAAAAAACACATTGATGAAATTATAGAGAAATTAAGAACTGGTATAACCAACTACTCTAAAAGTAAAAAAAATTAATTTTCATTAATAAGAGTATAAGGGAGAAGATTATGAAAATTGGAGTTCCAAAAGAAATAAAACCTCAAGAAAATAGAATTGGACTTACCCCTGATAGTGTAAAAACTTTAGTTTCAGAAGGTCATGAAGTCATAGTTGAAAATAACGGTGGGTTTGAAGCAGGTTTTGAAAACGAACAATATAAAAAAGCTGGTGCTAAAATTGCCTTAAATGCAAGTGATATATTTAACGATGCTGATATTATTGTAAAAGTAAAAGAACCTCAAAAAACCGAAGTAGATATGATCAAAGAAAATCAGATTGTGTATACTTACCTTCATTTAGCGGCAGCAAAAGAATTAACTGAAGGTCTAATTAAATCTAAAAGTATTAATATAGCTTATGAAACAGTAACGGATGACAATGGTAGACTTCCTTTATTAGCACCAATGAGCGCAGTAGCAGGACGAATGTCAGTCCAGGCTGGAGCGCATTGTTTAGAAAAAAATCAAAAAGGTAGAGGTATATTATTAGGAGGAGCGCCCGGAGGAGAACCTGCAAATGTATTAATTCTTGGCGGCGGTGTAGTAGGAGAGAATGCCGCAATAATAGCTACAGGAATGAAAGCAAAGGTTCATATTGTTGATAAATCAGAAGCAAGATTAAAACAATTGGTTCAATTGTTTGGAGACAAAATTATACCTGAACAGAGTGATAAAATAGATTTAAATAATTTAGTTGCAGAAGCTGATTTATTAATTGGTGGTGTTTTAATTCCAGGAGCTGAAGCTCCTAAACTAGTAACTAAAAAAATGTTAAAGTTAATGAAAAGAGGATCCGTCATAGTTGATGTTGCAATAGATCAAGGTGGATGTGTTGAAACAAGCAAACCAACTACTCATGGAAATCCTACTTATATAGTTGATGACGTTGTTCATTATTGTGTAGCTAATATGCCAGGGGGTGTTCCTAGAACTTCTACTTTTGCTTTAAATAAAGCAACTTTACCTTATTTAGTTAAACTAGCAAATAAAGGATATCAAAAAGCTTTATCTGAAGATAAAAACTTTTTAGCAGGTTTAAATGTTTGTAAAGGAAATGTTACTTACAAAGCTGTTGCAGAAGTTTTTGGACATACATATTTATCACCCATGGAAGCGATAGCGTAATGTATAGACCTTTGCCAGACGGATTAACCATTAAAAACTCACCAATTGAAGGTTTAGGTTTATTTACTAATGTCGAAATTAAAAAAAATACATTTATTGGTGTTACTCATATTAGAGACGAACAATTTGAAAATAAGTATATTAGAACACCTCTAGGAGGATTTTATAACCACTCTGATGTACCTACAGTAGTAAGGATGGTAACAGACAGTTTACCGAGACTTAAATTTGGAGATATACTAGATGTTGACTCTAATACTAAAAAATTTCCAGGAAAAGATAATGATGGAGAGAATGTATTTTTTAATTTGCAAGAAAAACCAGATGCAAAGTACTTTTTTATGGTTGCGGCAAAAGACATAAAAGCTGGGGATGAGTTAACTGCAAACTATAATCTATACACTTATCCAAAAACTGGTGTTGGTTTACAGATGCTCTAAAAATTCTTAAAACTAAGAAAATGTCTAAAGAATTACCAAATAGTTGTAAAGTTGTAGTTATAGGTGGGGGAGTCGTCGGATGTTCAACTGCTTACCATCTTGCAAAGTATGGTTGGAAAGATACAATTCTATTAGAGAGAGATCAGCTTACATCAGGAACAACATGGCACGCAGCAGGATTAGTTAGTCAATTAGGACCTTCAGCAGCGATAACCAAAATTAGAAAATACTCACTAGACCTTTATAAAAAACTTGAAAAGGATTTAGATTTTTCATCTGGATTAAAACTAAATGGAGCATTATCTATAGCTACTACTCCAGGCAGATGGGAGGAACTTAAAAGACAAGCAACCACTGCTCAATTATTTAATGTGCATGTCGAGATTTTAGATATTAAAGAGATAAAAAAAAAATATCCAATAATGAACACAGATGGAGTGTTGGGAGGGATATTTATGCCTGGAGATGGTCAGGCAGACCCAATTGGAGTAACAAATTTGTTATCGAAAGCAGCAAAAAAAGAAGGTGTAAAATTTTTTGAAAATTCTCCTGTAGAAAAAATATTAAAAAAAAATGGAAAAGTAGAAGGAGTAATAGTCAATGGAAAAATAATAAATTGTGAATATGTAGTTTTAGCAACAGGTATGTGGTCAAGGCAGATAGGAGAGGATATGGGTTTCAGTATTCCTCTATACCCTGCAGAACATTTTTATATCATAACGGATGGAATAAAAGATTTACCAAAGGATATATCGGTATTAAGAGATTTTGATGACAGATTATACTTCAAAGAAGATGCGGGTAAAATGTTGGTAGGAATATTTGAGGGAAAATCAATTCCTGCTTTTAATAAATCAAATCGTGTTCCAAATGACTTTTCTTTTGGTGAGTTTCCTGAGAATTTTGAACATTTTGAATCATATCTTTCAGCAGCAATAAAAAGAATTCCTATTTTGGAAAAAGTGGGAATAAGAAAATTTTTTGCAGGTCCTGAGTCATTTACTCCGGATACAAACACACTTTTAGGTGAGGTACCAGGTTTTAATAATTTATTTGCTTGTTGTGGGTTAAATAGTATTGGAATTGGAAGTGGCGGAGGAGTAGGAAGGGTAACTGCTGAATGGATGATGAAGGGCCATATTAACGAAGACTTATTTATTTATGATATTAAAAGATTTCAAAATTTCCATTCAAATATTAAATTTATTAAAGAAAGAGTAACTGAAACACTTGGAGATTTATATGGTATGCATTGGCCATATAAACAACATGAGACTTCAAGAAATCAAAAAATTTTACCCTATCATGATGAACTCAAAAAAGCTGGTGCGTGTTTTGGTGTATCAGGTGGTTATGAGAGACCAATGTGGTTTAAGCTAAATGGATCAGGTTCAAAATACAAATATAGTTATGGATATCAAAACTGGTATCCTTCTGTAAATTATGAAACAACAAATACAAAAAAAAATGTTGGACTTTTTGATTTGTCACCATTTTCAAAATTTGATTTAATTGGAGAGCAAGTACATATAGAGCTCCAAAAAATTTGTACAGCTAATATAAAGTCAGATCAAGGCAAGACTACTTATACGCAAATTCTTAACAAAGATGGAGGAATAGAAATAGATTTGACAGTTGTATGTATTGAAAAAAACCATTTTAGGATAATAAGTTCTGCAGCAACTCGAGAAAGAGATAAATTTTTTATAAAGAAAAATCTTTCAGAAAATATAAGATTTAAAGATGTGACTGACGATTATTGTTGTTTAGGATTATTTGGACCAAAATCTAGAAATTTGTTAAAAAGTTTAAGTAAAGATGATTATTCAAATGAGGCTTTTAAGTTTGGAACAGGTAAGTATGTTCAAATTAATAACATTAAAGTTTGGGCTCAAAGATTATCTTATGTAGGGGAATTAGGTTATGAGTTATATGTAAATATAAAAGATGCAAAAAATTTATATAATTTAATAGTTTTTGAAGGGAAAAATCACCAACTATCACTTTGTGGTGTTCATGCGATGGATACAATGAGAATGGAAAATGGTTTTTTGCACTGGGGTCATGATATTTCTCCTGAGGAAAATCAATATGAGGCAGGGTTAAATTTTGCAATTAGTTACAAAAAAAATATTAATTTTCTTGGCAAGAACTCTTTATTAAAAATTAAAGATAAAAATTTATCTAAAAAATTAATTATGCTTACTTTAAAAAAAAGTAAGCCTGGAGATCCGTTGTTATTGCATGACGAGCCTATTTATTTAGATGATAAAATAATTGGTAGAACCACATCTGGGAATTATTCATTTAATTTCGATAAAAATTTAACATTTGGATATGTAGATAGAGACTTGTTAAAGATAGACTTAGATAATCATAAATTATATGTAGAGGTTTCTAAAACTAAATATCAGGCTGATCTATTAAGGAAACCACTAAATCAAGTAAATTTTAAATCAATCTGAGCGTGAATACTCAGTATGAACAATTTATTTGATTGTAAAACCCAAATTGATCAACGTCTAGGTTGTAATGATTCGCTAAGGATGATTTACTAAGGCATGTCTACAGAACAATTAGCTCGTAACCCAGAAACATCTCAGGTTGAATTCGATACTGAAAATAAAAACCCAATTAGATCTAACAAAGTTGATATAAACGTTCTTATGGACAAAGTAAGAGCTGAAAAGAAAAAAGAAAAAAAAGAAAACTTAATTTTTTTTAGCTTAATATCTTCAGTGATTTTAGTGACAGCTGTTATTGCTTCTTTTTAGTATCTTCTTTAACTTCGATTAAACGTGCAGCATTAAAAATTCTACCTATCATTGTAGAGATTTTTTCAATATTTTTTATTCGCCATCTATTTAGTTCTTTTGTATTTTGACTATCCATCATTGTATATCTTCCGTTTTTATCTTTTTGAACCCATTGGTTTTTTTGTAATAGGACAAGCTTTCTAATAACAGTAGGTCTAGGTATTCCTGTTAAATCAGATATTGTCATTGCATTCAGACCAATTGTTCCAGTTAGAGCAGTTAATTCATCTGTTAGACTTGTGCTAGTGTTTTGAATAAATTCTTCATAATTTTTCATACCTTTAATTTTTTTATTTAAGTGTAAATTTTGATTATATATAATTTGACAGTAAACAACCCAAGACTCCATATCCCCCAAAAATTTAAGTTTCGCATCTGTTAATAAAGTTATCTGAAATTCTAAAAAAATATTCCAACAAACTGTATAATTATCTTTTATTAATTGCTCAAATTCTTTAGATGAAATTTCATTATGAATTATTTTGCTTTGTTTAAGTTTTTTAGAAAGTGACGATAAAAATCTAGAAATAGCTACAATAGATTCAGTTGGTTTCTGAAGTTCATAAGTTCCCCTTTGAATAAAAAGATTTTTCTTTTCTTTTTTAATAATACCTAATTTTTCGAGTTCTAAGATTTTTCTTCTAGCGGTTTCTTTTGTTAAAGCTAGCTGTCTTGAAATATCTACTACATTAAATTTTTTAATTTCAAAAGATGATTGTGAGTGAAATTCATCATAATTCATTTTTATAAAATATTCTTTATAAGCATTAAAAGTTCTATTTACCAAACTAATTAAAATTAGGTATTTATCAATATCGTTAAAAGATTGGTATGCTCTATAAAGCCATCCTCTTTGCAATTCAAAATACTCCGTTATAATTGTAAGATAATTTTTTTCTAAAACTGTTTTTAATTGACTAATCTGAACTTCAGTTTGAAATGTGATAATTTTTTTATTCATTTTTTATATGTAAATATTAATAAAATTTCACTTTTATCAAGATAATTTAATGTTATAAATATTTTGAATATTAAAATATAGGGAGCAAGATGGAGTTTGTTAAGATAGTAGGCCCAGCTGGGGTCTTTTTTATAATGTTTGCGCTAGGTTTAAACCTAAGTGTACAAAAATTTAAAGAAGTTTTAAAAAATCCTCTTGTATTAATAACAGGTTTTATTTGTCAGATAATTATTTTACCAATCTTAGGATTAATAATTATAAGTTTAATTGAATTAAGTCCTGAGTTTCAATTTGGAATATTTTTATTATTAATAATGCCTTCTGCGGCGATGTCTAATTACGCCACTAAGCTTGTTGAGGGTAATGTACCATTATCTATTACTTTAACTTCTTCTTGTGCACTAATATCATTTATTACTATTCCAACTTATTTATATTTTTTTGGTAAATATTTTTTCATGACTAATTTTCAATTAGATATTTTTTCTTTCTCTTTAAAGACTTTTCTATTTATAACTATACCGGTTCTAATTGGCATTTTTTGTATAGAGAAATTTTCTAATTTTTTTAAAGAGAAAGTTTTTTTTCTTGATAGATTGGCTTTTGGAGTCTTTTTATTGATTGTTTTCATTGCAATTTATATGGAAAAAAATAATTTAGTAGAATATTTTAATGATATTGGAGCTGTTATTGCAATCATCTTGTTGTCAATAGTAATTTCAGTTTTTTTAATAACAAAAATTTTTATTAAAGACTTAAAATCAAAAAGAGCAATTTTAATCGAGGCTATGCTTCAGAACGGAGCAATGGGCTTTGTAGTTGGATCACTTATTTATGACGAAGTTGTTTATTTAATACCCATAGCAATTTATGCATTAATGCAGTATTGCGCCTTACTTTTCTATATTGGAAATATTAAAATAAAAAATTAGTTGTCGAATTTACTTATATCAAAAAATACCCAAGGCCAGGGTAATACTTTAGAGTACTTTTCAAACCAATAGGGCATATATCTTTCAGTTAAAAAGGAATAAATCCTTTTAGCGTCATAAGATGAAGATTCGAATTTAAAAATTTTTTCACATTTTTTTAACCATGAAAATAAGTCATTATAAAAAGCATTCATTAATTTTTTATTTTTTGAAATAAATATACAATTACCCATCAACCATGTTTTTGTAGATACATAATTTAAGAAATCTTTTCTTTCATTATCAGGAAGTAAATTTGCAGCTTTCTCAAGATTTCCATGACCGTGACTCATATCAAAGTGTAATTTAATTGTTTGTTTTTTTTCATTAAAAAAAATTGAAGGATCTTTTATTAATGAACGGAACCCTCTTTTTATTATTTTCATTTTTTTAACGCGAGATACGCTTAAAGGCTTACATAATATCACATCATAATCGTTCCATTCACTTTCTGGAGTTAGTTGTAAATTTGATTTTAATTCTTCTATATTATCAGTTCTTAATAAACCTAACTGTCTATTATCATAGCGTATTTTGTCTATATAACTTTTTTTTACAAAATATCTTCTATATTGACACGTACCTATCCATTCATTTTCGCCCATGTTTGGTAAATAATTTTTCCAAATCCAATAATGAAAAGATGTTTCAGAATAACAGAAATTTTTATCTGCAATATTATCTTTTGAATTTTCAACTAAATAATTTGAGGGGAATTTATTTTTACCAACTCCTACCGGCAACAAACCAATTTTATCTAAATTTTTTATTGGTTTATGCGTGATACAGAATATTTTCAAATTACTCATTTTTAAGTTTAAAACAGTACAATATATTACCAAAATCAACAGAATAAGCTTTTGACAAACTATAACTGCCTGTCGATGCTACTACAATATATTGTTCACCATTGATAGCATAAATTGAAGGTGGTCCAGATCCTACAAAATCCATTTTATAAGACCACAATTCTTTTCCGTTATGTGAGTTAAATGCTCTTATTTTTTTATCAAGAGTTCCAGTAGCAAATATAATATCACCCGCAGTTCCTGTAGCACCACCAAAATTTTCAGTTCCTGTTAAATCTATTCCCAAATTAGTTAATTCTTCATATTCTCCAAAAGGTACTTGCCATTTAATTTTTCCGTTATTTAAATTTAATGCAGTTAAATTACCCCATGGAGGTTTTGAACCTGGATAACCATTTTGATCAAATAATCTCTCAAATTCACTAAAATATTTATTATAACTTAAATTACTATTTACTTCTCTTACATTTCCAATGGTCGGTATATTGTTAGAAGTAATATACATCATGCCATTATTATTATTTATAGAAGCTCCCATCCATTCTCCACCACCATGAAATCCAAAAAAAATTGTATTTTTATCTAATTCATGTGGCTCAAAAAAACCAAAATTTGAATTTTTAATTTTATTTTCAATAAAAATTTTACTTTCATTAGATATATTTGAAATTTCTTTTCTTGAAAAAAATTGTTTTGAAAATGGTTCTGGTAGATTGAGATAAGGTTGGTAATAAGCAGTTTTTTCTCCAGGTATTTTTGATCTTGGAGCTTTTTTTTTGCGATAATTAAAAATAGGCTGACCAGATAAACGATCTAAAATTATAGTATTTCCTGTTTTAGAAACAGCAACCACAACATCAATATTTATGTTATTTTTTTTTATAGATGTAAGCACTGGTGGTGCGGGTATATCGGAGTTCCAAATATCATGTTTTATTTCTTGAAAATCCCATAATTTTTTTTTATTAAAAATATCTATTGCAATAATAGAATTTGAATATTTATTATCATCAGGGCGATTAACACCTACAAAATAAGATCCAGCATTTCCAGTTGTAATAAATACAATTCCTCTCTCAATGTCAGCAGAAATACCTCCCCAAGGATTACCACCAGAATAATCATATCGTTTTCCACCATATCTATTTTTTTTAGATTTTTTTTTTAAATAATATTTCCAAAGAAGTTCTCCATCATTAATATTATAAACTTCTAAAGCCGGTTCAACAGTTGCAATTATTAAATTATTATTAATAATTACAGGTGCAATTTTACATCTATTTTTTAATTTGACGATACCTTTTTTTCCAAAATCTTTTTCTAATTTTCCGTCCTCAGCATTTAAACTTATTAATTTTTTTTCAGCACAAAAATAAATTTTAGATTTACCTCTATTAGACCAAAAAACAATACCTCTCCTTGCTGGTGTTGATAAGGCCTGATATTCCCAAATTTTTTTACCATTAGATGCATTCAAAGAAATAATTTTATTTCCAGGCGAAGGTATAAATATTTTTCCATTAGCAATTACCGGGTTAGCTTGAATGTCTCTTTTTATTTCTTTGAATTCATACTTCCATGCCAAGTCCAAGTTTTTAATATTTGATAAATTTACTATAGACAAATTTGAAAATCTGTTAGAAGAATGGTTACCATGACTTCTTTTCCAGTCATTTTCATTATTTTTTTCATTAAAATTGGCTAATGTAAAATTATCATTCTTTGCTTGAATAGTTTTATACAAAGGTAATGTATCAAATTTGCTGTCTTCCTGGTTTAAATGATTTTTATGATTTTTACTAAATTTTAATAATGCATAAGCATAAAGGTTATCAATATTTCTAACCAACTTTTTAATTTGCGGATTACGTATATTATTAACATCAAAAGTTAATGTAGATTTATTCACATATTTGGTTGAAATTGAAACCATCTCTGTGATGGCGAATGAAAAAATTAATAAAAAAAGTATAGATATTAATTTAATAATTTTTTTCATAATTAATTTAATTTAAATATTATAATTTATAATAAAATCATTTATTGAAATCAAAATAAAACTAATATAAACCAATT
>MDTG01031873.1_pt1 | contig 10835 bp, 10 predicted proteins | sample 811421 | NCBI WGS metagenome assembly MDTG01 (sample SAMN05326645, study PRJNA326480) | marine metagenome | isolation source: seawater | place: Pacific Ocean: South East | collected 2011 | reverse complement strand
GAAATTTGGTTGGGTACAATTAAAACTCTTTCATTAATGAAAATCAGAAAACTAACTTCTGGAACTTCCAAGAATAATAAAGGGATGAAAAAGGTTTTAGAAAAAACAATGAAATTAGAATACATAATTCCTCAAAATTTAAGATTTGATGAAAATTTTATATACTCTGTACACTACGCTTATTATCCAAAGATTTAAAATGATTAAATTCCCCAAAATCTCTGCAACTATTGAAGCGAGGATGTCCTCGAAGAGATTGCCTGGAAAAGTACTCTTACCCTTAATGGGAAAACCAATACTTTTGTTCATCATAGATCGATTAAGATTGTCTAGAAAGATAGACGAAATTATAGTAGCAACTACAACAAAAAATGAGGATAAAGTAATTCAGAAATATTGTGAAAAATGGGGTGTTAATTGCTATGCTGGTAGTTCGGAAAATATAATTTCTCGTTTAATTGGTGCTACAAGCCAGATTAAAACAGACGTAATATTACAAATAACTGGAGATAATCCATTCGTTGATCCAAAACTAATAGACCTAGCTATTGAAATTTACAATAAAAATGATTTTGATTATGTTTGTAATCACTTGCCGAGAACACTACCACTAGGGCTGGAAATAAAAATTTTTTCTAGAAAAACTCTTTTAGAAGTAAAAAGGATGGCTAAAAGTAAAGTTGATAAACAACATGGAAGTAGTTTTATTTATAAAAATCCTGAAAAATTCTCAATTTTTAACATTTACTATAATAATTCGTCCCAAAAGGATTTAAGACTCACTATTGATCAACCAGAGGATTACGAAACAGTTATAAATATTCTTAGTAAAGTTAAAACAAATTTCTTTATTGATGATATTTTAAAAATAGTCAAAAATAATCCTGAGTTTATTACAAACTCTATGATCAAGCAGAAGACTCTAAACGAAGGTTAAAATGAAAAGTGTTGTTATTGTTGGTTTTGGACATATGGGTAATAAATATTTCCATTCATTGAGAGACATGAAAAATTTTAAGACAATTGCAATTGTAGAAAAAAAAAATACATTTCCAAAAAAAAATTCAAAAAAGAAATATATAATTTATCATGATTTAAAAAAATGTTTAGAAGAATTGCAACCAAATATTGTAATAATTTCAAACAATGATTCAGAACATTATTCAACCTTAAAAATAGTTTTAAATTCAAAATATTTTCCTCAAACGATAGTATGCGAGAAGCCTATTACATTATTATATGAGTCATCTGAATTAATAAAAAAATTAGCAAAAAAAAGAAAAGTGAAGCTCCTTATAAATTATTCAAGAAGATTTATTAATGAGTATAAAAATATAAAGAGAAAAATAGAAAAACAAAAAATAATCATGGTTAATATTAAATATGCTAATGGGTTCTTTCATAATGGTTCACATGCGATTGATTTTATAAGGTATTTTTTTGGAGAAATTTTAGAATACAAAATACTCAAATATACTAATGACTACATCAGACACGACCCAAGTTTATCAATTTTTTTAAAAACAAAAAAAGCTGATAATATTTTTATTTCTTCTCTAGATGAAAGATATTTTACACTATTTGAAATTGAAATAATCACCGAAAAATTAAGAATTATAATTGACAAGGATCATTCTAGAATTAGGTTCTTTGAGAAGAAAAATAATGTTGGAAATCCACCTGGCAAAAGATTAATAGAGAGTAAAGAAATCTCAGTAGATCATGATAAATCGATTGCCAATATTTTAAAAAATTCACAAAGTAAAAAAGACTTTACTACTGAAATTTTTAAATCTGAGGAGAAAGTTAACGAGATATTTTTTTCAAAATTTGATCTAAATATTAGATTAATATTTTTAATAAATCAGTACGAGAAAATCTACTTATTTATATCCGACCCCGGAGAGTATAATTTATTGGAATTAGTTTTAAAATCGATTGAAAAAGAACGAAATAAGTTTGTACTTATATGTTCCGGGTGGGCAAAAAAAAACGTCAAAAAAAAATTTAAAAGCGAAGATGAAGCAGAAAATATGATAATTGAGGATAGAAAAGAAAACTCACTTCTAATATTAGGATCAAAGATTGACTTCTCTAAAACACATAAGTGGTTGAAAATATCCAAAAAATACAAAATTGATTCAGCATTTTTCTTTAATCATTGGAAACATTACTTCGAACATTTTCCAGTCATAAATAAAAAAAGAATATACTCTGACTATATTTTTTTTCCAGATAAATTAGCTCTAGCATCGTTTAAGAAAAAAGAAAAAAGATCTGACTTTGTTACTTCAATAATGCCTCAGTTAGAGATTGAAAGAATATTAAAAAAAAGTAGAAATCTAAAACCAGCTAATATTAGAAATTTAAGAGTTTCATTAACAAAAAAAAATAAAATAATACTTTTCTTATTTGATCCAGATCCAATTTCTAAATCAATGGAATCTGGTTATAATACTAACTCTATTATAAACTATCTAAAAACTTTCATTGATAAAAAACACACTGACTGTTTTTTTATATTTAGACCACACCCGAGACAAAATAACAAGAATGTAAAAGAAATGTTAAAAAAGATTTTAGTCAATTGTAAATGGCAAGTCGACTATACTTCAGATGTTTCAATACTTATGGCATTATCAGACGAAGTTTGGGGGTCCACAACCATATTATTGATTGCTGCATTGAAACTAAAGAAAAAAATACTTAGTTTCCAAATTAACAGAAACAAGTTGGGAATTGAATCATCAAACCCTTATATCGAACCCTTTGTAATAGATAAATAGAATTCTTTTAATGACATCAAAAAATTTTCAAAATATTACGGCAACAGAGTGGATTGAAAGACTAAAATTAGGTGAATTTGCGGTTTCTGACTTTATCAATTATTCTCTTTTTTCTATAAAAAAAAAAAATAGAATATTAAATGCATTTGTTAATTTTGATGAACAAAAGATTATAGATCAAATTAGAAGAATAAATACAAAATCAAAATACATTGATAGTCCACTTTTAGGAATTCCCATAGGAGTAAAAGATATTTTTAACACATATGATTTTACTACCGAATTTGGTAGTCCGGTATATAAAAATTATCAACCAGGTAATGATGCCAGAGTCATCTCTAGTTTGAGAAGAGGAGGTGCAATAATAGCTGGAAAAACTTTAACTTCAGAATTCGCAGTTCATTATACTAAAGGTATTAACCATCCAATAGACAAAAAAAGAATACCAGGAAGTTCATCGGCGGGATCAGCTGTTGCTGTAGCCACAGGAATGGTGCCTGTCAGTATATGTAGTCAGACAGCAGGTTCTACTATCAGACCATCTAGTTATTGCGGAATATACGGATTTAAGCCCTCATTTGGTTTGATTCCTCGAACAGGAGTATTAAAAACTACTGATACTCTGGATACAATTGGTTTGATGGCTAGATCAGTTAATGATTTGCTTCTAATATTTTTCAACATACACGTCAAAGGTAAAAATTATCCAATAGTAAATAAAAATCTTAAAAAAAAAAAAATTAATAATAAAATTAAACCACGTATCTTAGTTTTCGATTCTTTTATTGATAGTTTTTTAACAAAAAAGGTAAAAGATAAGTTTAGTCAATTCGTTAAAAAATTAGTTAATAACGATTTTAATATAGTTAACTATAAAATAGATGAATTCTTTGAAGAAATATTTGAACACCATAATAAAATTTACTGTAAATCTCTTTCATATTATTTTAGGAGCGAGTACAAATTAAATAAGAAAAAATTCAGTAAAATTTTAGCTAATATGATTAAAGAAGGTAAAAAGATGAATTTGACTGATTATAAATTATCTCTAAGAAGACAATATGAGATTAGTGAATTATTTGATAAAAAGTTTGAAAAATTTGATTTCATTATTTGCCCTTCAACCTCAGGTATAGCTCCATTACATGGAGAAAAAGATCTAACTGACAGTAATCTCCTGTGGACTTTTCTTGGACTTCCTGTTATTACATTGCCAAAGCTTAGAGGAGAAATGAGTCTTCCAGTTGGAATCAGTCTAATAGGAAGAAAATATAATGACTATGAACTATTTGAAGTTAGTAAGTTAATCGATCAGATATGAGTTTATTACATGAATGATGAATCAGATAATTTTGATAACTTAAGTCCATTTAAAAATTTGGTGTATTGTACTAGGTGTTGTCTGCCTAGTACTTCAGAAGATATTGGTTTTGATGAAGCTGGTATATGCAAAGCATGTGAGTCATCTGAAGAGAAAATGAAAATAGATTGGCATAAAAGACAAGGTGAGCTTAAAAAAATTCTTGAGAGTGCGGCTAAATCATCTAAGGATAATTATGATTGTATGGTTCCAATTAGTGGAGGAAAAGACAGTGCCTTCCAATTACACATTCTAACAAAAAAATACAAACTTAAACCCCTTGCAGTAACTTTTAGTCACAATTGGTACAGTAAAACAGGATGGGACAATCTTTGGAATGTTTTAGAAAAGTTAGATGTTGACCATATAATGTATACGCCAAAAAGAAGTTTAGTAAACAGGTTAGCTCGAAAGTCTCTACCGGCAATTGGTGATTCTTGTTGGCATTGTCATGCTGGTGTTTTATCTTTCCCCCTCCATATAGCTGTAAAGTTTGGAATCAAGTTGCTAGTATTTGGTGAATCATCTGCAGAATTCTCATCTAGGGATACTTTTTTATCTCAAAAATTAGACTTAGGTTGTGCTTCGAAGATGTATGATGTTTTTATGAAAATATCAGTTCAAAAAGGGCCTGAAAAAATGGTATCCAAAGAAATATCCAGGGATGAATTAGTAATGTTTTTTCCTCCTTCAAAAAAAGACTTGGATAAAAATAATATTAAAGCGATTTACCTTGGTGACTATATTTTTTGGGACCAAGAGAGACAGACTGAATTTCTTGTAAATGAATATGGATGGAAAGAGGATAAAGTAGAGGGAACATATAAAAGATATAAAAGTGTAGAATGTAAAATGCCAGGAGTTCATGATTATGCTAAATATATAAAAAGAGGTTTTGGTAGAGCTACAGATTTTGTAAGTCAAGATATTAGAGCAGGTTTAATGACAAGAGAGGAAGGTTTTAAAATCGCAAAAAAAATTGATGCGGAAAGACCGAAAGCTCTAGATTATTATCTAAAAGTTACAGGATATACAGAAGAAGAGTTTTTGGACATACTTAAAAAAATGAGGAAGGGTTCAGCAAAAAAGTTACCTTAGTTCCAATGAATAATAAAGTTTTAATAATTGATTATGGTATATGTAATATAAGTTCTGTTATTAATGCTATAAAATTTATAGACCCAAGAACAAAAATTTATTTTAAAAAAAAAAATATTGATAATGCCTCACATATAATACTTCCAGGGGTAGGGGCTTTCAATACCGGAATGAAAAATTTAAACAAATTAGATTGGATCGACAAGATAAAGCTAAAAGCTAAACAGGGTGTTCCAATTTTAGGGATTTGTCTTGGAATGCAGTTACTCGCTGCACGAAGTATGGAGTTTGGATGTCATGATGGACTTGGAATAATAGATGCGGTAGTCGAAAAAATTTCGACATACTCCAAAAAAAAAATTGTACATATCGGATGGTCAGATGTTATTCAATCGTCAAAATCTAAACTGTTAGATAAAGAAAAAATCACTCCATTTTACTTCAATCACTCCTTAGCTGTTCTTTTCGAAAAATTGAGTTGTGCAACTAGTTACTTTAAACTTGAAAAAAAATTTGTCGCTTCTTTTGAGAAAGATAATATTTTTGGAGTACAGTTCCATCCTGAAAAAAGTCATCAGTATGGTCTTAGGCTTTTAAAAAGGTTTATGAGTATATAAAATGCACTATCCAAGAATTGTTCCTGCTTTGTATGTAAAATTTGGAAAACTAGTAAAAAGTTATAAATTTTCTAAACACCATATTCTTGGCTGTGTGATCACCCAAATGAATAGATTTAAAGAGTGGGACTTGGATGAGATTGTTATAATAGATATCACTAATCATTCCACAAAAAATGATAGAAATTACAAACCAGGTTGTGGATATCATTTTTTTGATTTAATCCCCAAGATTTCTAAAAACTGCTTTACTCCTTTGTCTATAGGTGGAGGTATTTATACCCTGAAAGATATTCATAATTATTTAAATTTAGGCGCGGATAGAGTAATTATTGGATCGGCAATTTTTAAAGAATCAAATTTAATTTATAAATCAGCTAAAACTTTTGGCTCTCAAGCAATAATTATATGTTTGGATATTAAAAAAGTTAATAATCAATATTACATTGCCAAAAACAACGGAAAAACAATAATTAAAGCTAATCTCAAAGAATACGTATTAAACTTAGTTGATCAAGGGGCTGGAGAAGTTTTAATTAATTATGTCGATAGGGATGGAACAAATTCTGGTTTGGACCAAATACTAATAAAAAAAATAGTAAGTTTTTGTCCAATACCAGTCACAATATTAGGTGGTGCTAATAAACTAATTGATTTTGAATTGGCAATAAATAATGGAGTTAATGGAGTTTCTGCAGGTAACTATTTTTTATTTAAAGAAGTTAGTTATCAACGGTTAAAAGATCATCTATTCAAAAAAAAGATAATTTCTAGAAAATCAAATTTAGGGCTTGATTACAGAAAAGAAATTTCCAAACCAGAATATTCATCGAGTGTCGGTTATATTTTTAACAGACTTGAAAAAAGTTTAAATGAATAAAGCAAATATTGTCAAAACCATCGAGAGATCATTAATAAAATTAAATTTAATTGGTTTGATAGATCATGGAGGAAGGGCTGGAAGTAATTTTTTTTGTTGCTTATTTGACAGTCATGAGGAAGTTATATCAGTTCCGTGGATTCATTATAATTATTCCTACTTTATTGATAAATTTAGAACAGAGCATAGGATTAACAAAAATGATGCGAAATTTTTTTTATGTAATGAAACCTATTTCAAATACGTTTACAACTACCCCAAAAAAGACTCTCATGAACTTATAAAAAAAATTGGTGGCAATATTTATTCTTTTAAAAAGAGAAAAGAACTAAGAGAAATTTTTGATATTTATATTGAACATAAAGAAGAATTTAGTCGAAGAGACCTTATCCTTTTACCATATATATGTTATGCACTTTCAATAAAAAAAAAGATTGATTTAGTTAAGTATGTTTTAATAAATGATGCTGCGAACCTCAGAAATGAAAACATAATAGATAATTTTGATGGAAAAATCGTTGATGTTATTATAAAAGATTTTCCAAAAGCAAAAATGATAAGTTTAGCAAGAGACCCTAGAGCACAATATGCTTCATCTCGACATCAGAGTGTAAATGAATTTGATAATAATTATAATTTGAGTTTTAAAAATTTTTTTAGGATATTTTATAATTTACTTAAGGAAAAGGTTGACCTTGACAGTGGACCAGCTAACTTAAGTTGGATCTTGTATCAAATTGAATCTACAAGAATAATTCACAAATGTAAGAAGAGATACAAAACTAATTTTATAACCATTCGAAATGAGGATATAAATTTAAAATTTATCAAAACGATGACTAAACTTTCAAATTGGCTAAATATTAGCTTTTTTAAAAATTGGACAAATAATAAATATGAACCCACAATGTTGGGAGCAAGGTGGAAGGGTACAGGAGCATACTCAAATTCTTATCAAAAAGTTATAGATGGCCTATTAGCAAATGATCCGCACGAGATATCTAAAACTCTTACAGGGCCGAATAAATTTGTAACTGAAAGGTGGAAAAATAGGATGAATAAAAATGAAATACTTTTTTTAGAAAGGATATTTTTTGAGGAAATTAAGTCACTGAAATATAAATTTTCAAAAGATTTAAGTAAACTTTCAGATCTCAGAATATTTTTTCGTTACGGATTAGTACCAGATATTGGAGAAAAACCAACATATAAATGGATTAAAAGTGGTTTTAAAAAAAATACTAACATTTTTTTTAATAGAATTTTATATTTTATTTTTTTTCCACTTCTTTTTATAATATGCAGAATTAAACTATTTAAATTTTTGGTCATAAAAAAAAAATTTAAAAAAGTAATTTATTGATTCGATGAAAAAAAAACTTATTTTGGTCACACAAAGAGTGCACTTTGATCAAAAAACAAAAGAAAGAAGAGATTCACTTGACCAAAGATGGTCGCAATTTCTTGAAAAATGTGGATTTATAAGTATTGTAATTTCTAACAATTCAAATTTTACAATTTTTAGAAAAAAAATAAATTTTGACGGCATTTTGTTTACAGGAGGTAATTCTTTGATTAAATATGGTGGTAGTGCTATTGAAAGAGATTTTCTGGAAAAGGAAATCCTAAAATATTCAATTAAAAAAAAGATACCATTAATCGGCGTGTGCAGGGGAATGCAAGTAATTCAAGATTATTTTAACACTAGATTGGTAAAGGTAAAAAACCAAGTAAGTCCCAGACAAGTAATTGTTTTTAACAATAAAAAAACAACAGTTAATAGTTTTCATGACTATGGGTCATATGAAAATACTAAAAATTTCAAAACTTTGGCTTTTTCAAATGAAAGAATAATTAAAGCCTTTCATCATATTAAATTACCAATTCTTGGAATAATGTGGCATCCGGAGAGGTATAAAACTTTTAAAGAAGAAGATATAAGTCTTTTTAAAAACTTTTTTAAAAATTTATTATGAATGTTTTGATACTTGCAGCGGGAAGAGGAAGTCGTTTAAAATCTAGAACCTCAAAAATACCAAAATGCTTAAATAAAATAGGAAACAATTCTTTATTGGATTGGCAATTAGCTATTATTACTAAAAAAATTTCGAACATTTTTCTAGTTAAAGGATATTTGGGAGAAAAAATTAAAGATAAAAGAGTTAGCTATATATCTAATGAAAACTGGAATTCATCAAATATGGTCGAATCACTCTATATTTCATTAGAAAAAATTATGAATGATAGAACAATTGTTTCTTATGGAGATATTGTCTATGGAAATGAAATATTTAAAAAAATAGTTGAAGTTAAGGAAGAAATTGCAATTACTTATGACGTGAATTGGCTAGAACTTTGGAAAAAACGTTTCTCTGACCCTCTTGAAGATGCCGAAACATTCAAGGTCGATAAAGATAATTTTATAACTGAAATTGGAAATAAAAGTTCATCATATGAAAATATACAGGGACAATTTATGGGATTGTTGTCTTTATCAAGTTATTTTTTAAAATATTTAAAGAATTTTTTAAAGGGAATGGATGAATCTACTAGGTGTAAATTAGACATCACAAAATTGTTAAGCATTCTTATAAAAAATGGTTTAAAAATAAAAGCTATCCCAATTTATGGAAATTGGATGGAGATTGATAAGCCAAAAGATCTTGATTTAGCAGAAGAATTAATTGAACAAAAAAAATTGAATCTTATAAGTCCGATAGATAATTTATGATTTATTGTAAAAAATGCATAATGCCTAATACTAGGCCAGGAATTATTTTTGATGATAATGGAGTTTGCTCACCATGTAACTGGAGTGAAAAAAAAACGGAAGTTGATTGGGAATCAAGAAAAAAAGATTTATTTGATATTTGCAACTGGGCAAAAAAACTTTCAAAAAATAAATGGGGTTGCGTTTTAGGTGTAAGTGGGGGAAAGGACAGTATATGGCAAGCATTCACTTTAAGAGATAAATTTAAAATAAACCCTTTGCTTGTTCAGTATTTGTCGAGTGATGGAACCGAACTTGGAAGAAAAAATATCGAAACATTACAAAAACAGGGATTTGATTTAATAACATTTCAGCCAAACCCAATAATTGCTGCAAAATTAGCTAAGAAGTCTTTTTTGAATTACGGAAATATTGATAAATATTCTGAGTACTCTCTATTTTCAATTCCTTTTAGAATAGCAATAAATTTTGGTATACCTTTAGTTTTTTTTGGAGAAAATCCAGCAATGGAAGCAGGAGATACTAATAGTGAGAACGCACCCTGGGACGCAAGTGGAATCATTAATAATAATACATTGTCTGGAGGAGATTTAAGTATTTGGCTGGATAATAAAATATCAAAAAAAGATATTTTGCCATATTTTTTTCCCTCTAATAATGAAATAAAAAAATGGGGAGGGAAAGCAATTTTTATGGGTTATTTTTTAAATTGGTCAGGATGGATGAATGCTAAATTTGCTATTTCGAAGGGTATGAATCTAATTAAAGCAAATTATGAGGAAATTGGTATTCACTATAAACATAATTCCTTAGATAGTAATAATGGAGCAATGGTTAATTCAATGTTAAAACACATAAAACTTGGTCTGGGTAATGTGACTGAATTTTCTTGTTATGACATACGAGAGGGAAGACTTTCACGAGTAGAGGCTGCTGCTTTAGCAAAAGCTTTTGATGGAAGATGTCATAATAAATATATTATGGATTTTTGTAAATGGATTGGAATTAGTAAGAAAGATTTCTGGATTGTTGCAAACTCATTTCGAGGTAAAATGTGGGAAAAGAAAGAATATTGGAAATTAAAAAACCCAATTTGGGAACAATTACAAGGTATTTCTGATATAAAAATTAAGAAAATTCTTCATAGTATAAATACAGAAAAGTTTAAGATATAAAATAAGATGAGAAGTTGTAAAAAATGCTTATACAAAGAAAACCATCCTTTTGGTCTTGAGTTTGATGATAAAGGCATTTGTTACGGTTGCATAATTCATGAGGAAAAGGACAATCTTGATTGGATTAAAAGAGAGAAAAAATTAAGAAAAATTCTTAATACATATAAATCTGATGATTACTATGACTG
>MDTG01024853.1_pt1 | contig 10835 bp, 3 predicted proteins | sample 811421 | NCBI WGS metagenome assembly MDTG01 (sample SAMN05326645, study PRJNA326480) | marine metagenome | isolation source: seawater | place: Pacific Ocean: South East | collected 2011 | reverse complement strand
TATGAAGGTGTCATATATGGCAAATATTTATATTGTACAAATGGACAATTTCATTGGGATAGAGCATCTGAATTTTATGGAGCCGCTCAAGGTTCTGGAGAAAATGCAGCACTAGGAAGAAGCCTAGATGTTACTTCTGCATATCATTATACTAATGAAAATTTCAGAATGTTAGCTGCGTCTAATAATGATGAAGTTATTTTATTTTCTTGGGATGATGTAATATCCCATAAATATTTTATTATTGAACACAAGTTTACTAATGTATATTCTAAAGAAGTTACCATATCTGGAAATGGTCGCTGGGTAGTTCTCGCAGACCACGCTGCGTACAATGGTGATGGAGCATTTGTAGTATATTATAATTTCAATCCTAGCTCTAGTACTAACTGGATATTCATGGGAGAGGTTAGAGGGGTTAATTCACAAGGCTTAGGTTATAAAGTAGCACTTGCTGATAATCAAACCCTCGCTGTACTATCTAGATCTTCTACTTCTAAGATTACTATTTACGACTTGTTTGAATTAGGACCAACACTAGTAGAACAGTTAGGAACGAGCATAGTTTCTAGTACTCCTACTAAGTCTGTAGGTTATAATAATAATGTATGTTATTTTGGAGACACGCAAGAAGACTATAATTATTCTGCGGAAAAACTTTCGATATCAGCTGATGGCAAATTCGTAGTTTTAAATCAATGGTATACAGATGATGGAGCTATTCAGTCTGTAGGTGAAGTAAAGGTTTATAGCTTAAACGGAGAAACTCCTCCTGAAACTGCTGAGTGCGATCCTTGTTCCACTACAACAACCACAACCACTACCACGGCAACTCCTACTACCACTACCACAACTACAACTCTTGATCCAGTAACGTGTGCTGAATTACGATGCTTAAGAGACGATGGTAGAGGTCAAAGAAGTGATCTTAGAGAAACTCCATTTACTGATATTTATACACCACCCGTTGAGTCAATCACTACAACAACTACAACCACAACTACAACAACGATAAGTCCTGACTTACTTAATTTAGTTTCTTATCCACAAGATTCTGAATGTCCTTATATTACTACTACTCAGCCTCCTAATTATTTTAACGCTACTGGTGGAGATAATACATATTTATATGAAAAAGGTAAAGCTCATGTATTTAAGAATAATGGAACATTCTGTATAAATCCTTACTATGAGTCTGAATTTACTGAAATTAGTGTCAGCTACTTAGTTGTTGGTGGCGGCGGTGGAGGCGGTAATAATGCAGCTGGGGGTGGCGGTGGTGGAGGCGAAGTAAAAGAGGGAACTATTTCATTAGAATCTGGTTGTTTTGATATAGTCATAGGTGTTGGTGCAGATCCCGGAAACGACGGATTACCTACAAGAGCGGTTGGCATAACTGCAAAAGGTGGTGGCGGTGGTGGGTCTGTTTACTTTGATGGAAGAGATGGAGCTAGTGGCGGTGGAGCTGGTGGAAAGGGCATTGGAGGAGCCTCTACAGTCGTTAATGGTTACAGGGGAGGAAGTTCTTTTAACTCTAAAATTGGTGCAGGTGGGGGTGGTGCTGGTGGTCATGGTGGACCCATACTAAATGATACCATTGAACCCGGAAGGGGAGGAACTGGAAAAAGCAACTCATTACTAAACGGAACAATAATGTATTATGGTGGAGGTGGAGTCGGTGGAGCTAAAGACGGTACTCAGCAGTCTGGAAGCTTGGGCGGCGGTGGGAGTACGCTTTCTAAAAATGCCGTGGATAATACTGGTGGAGGGGGTGCAGCGGAAGGAGATGGTGGAGACGGCGTTGTAGTTCTATATTATAAGTTTTCTACAACGACCACTACGACTACTACTGTAGTCCCAACTCAAGGTCCAGACGCTCCTTCAGACCTGTCTGCGGTTTCAGAAGACAACTATGCTGTAACATTATCTTGGACTCCAATAACAGTTACTGGAGATTGCCCAGATGTGCATAAGTATATTATAACTTATACTAATGATGATGAAAATTTAGAGACATTAGAATTTAATATGTTGGGTGATAATTTATTATCTTATGACGATCAGAATAATAAGTATTCTTTTGAGATAGACGAATTAGAAGGTGAAGATCCTTACACATTCAGTGTATTTTCTTATAGCAGTTGTGATTTAGAAGGTGAAAAGTCTACAATCACTTTCCAACATTCCACAACGACAACAACTACTACAACTACTCTACCACCAGAAAATCTTTTAGAATTTAGATTTAATTTTATTGACAATCTTACTAATGCAATAATTCCTCAGTCAACAATCATCTTTACAGGAGAACAAGGAACATCTGGACATCAAATTAGAACACGTTTCAGACTAAGTGACAACCTTCCAGATACTAACTATTATTTCGCAGATCCCCCAGTTTCTACATTTGATCCAAACGGAAACATAGAATTAATTCGTACTTCAGATATATTAATGGAACTAGATGATAAATCTGGAGAGCTGATAATTGGGTTCATTATGCCAGATAGCAGCAATGCAGAAGTTGACATAACATTGAGTGGAACTGCCGTAGCGGCAGACGAAGAACCAACTACAACAACTACAACTACTACTCTTCCCCCCTTCTGCACAGACCTTTACTCTGGCTTAATAGATGGCGTAGAACAAGAAACTGAAGAACACAACGAACTAGAGGACTATAAAGTAAGACCTTTACAATTATTTATTTCTAAGTTCCCATTCCCTTATAGGATTACAGGTAGTGATTTAGCAGACTCTACAGACAGTGGTAGACCTTGGTATAACGGAGTGTTATTTGAAGATTCTAGAACATTAGTAGATGGAGAAAATTATATATCCAGCCTTCCAAGTAATCATAATCTTATAATTGATTATCAAGCATTTAATATAGCAGCACAACATTACAATATATTCTATAAGTTATTTTATCCCGGAATCACTGGAGATCAAATATATACACAAATTTCTGGTCCTGTAACATCTGAAACTACAGACACTTATAGGCTAGAGTATGAGCTTTTAATAGATTTTGTTTGCGATGTTAACTCTCCAAATATCTTTGGTTTTGGCGAAAACAATTTAGAAGGTTTCATAAATGTTAAATTTAACGATAGGGACGGAACATCCCAAAAAGTTAATTTGTTTGAGAATACAGTTAGGGAAATAGACGAAAGATTAATAGGTCAATTTACTTCTTCGCTAGGAATTAAATATTACTTTATGTTAGACTATGGAACTAATATTATAAGAGGAAAAGCATAATGGCACAAACTATAGGCGTTGCTGGATGGCAACCTTTTACAATTGATGACAATCAAAATAATCTTGATAACTGCGGATATGTAGCAGCTTTGACTAAAAATATTACAGCTCATGATTTAGTTTTTGACACCAGTAATAACTCTCAAGAACCTTTTGCTAGACTTTTTGTAAACACTTGCCTGTGGGCTACTAGGTCTAAAACCAGTAATCCTATAGCTTACCTTTTTTCTACTGGTAATGCTATATTAGATGACAAAATTAAAGCACTTCTTCAAAACTGTAACTACACAGTTACTAATATTGGTCCTTGGCACGTAAATTCATCAGACTCTGACATACCTACAAACAGTCATGGATGGCAATGCAATGTACAAGTAAGTCCAGATCTTTATATCTTAATGCCAAGTTTCAATGCTTTGGGAGCTTTGGCTACTAATGACAGAAGAATGGATTACGCACTACAGAATCGAGTTTATGAGGATGTTAGATATAAGCAAACTGGACTTGTTATTGGTGAATGGTTTCATTTTCTTCATTCACAAGTTAACAAGCACACTTTCTACAATGCTAACAATCCATCTCAAAGTCTATATTTGTTATCACCTTTTGAAATTCCAAATGCTACGCCTAGTTCTGAAGTAGAAGACTCTTTTGTAATTGTCGATACAGATAATATTTATTTTAATAGAGTCGTTGTTGATGATTCGATGTCTAGAGCTTTACCGTCTTCGTTTGAAATTGAAATGTCAAATGCTACATTAGTTCCCTATAATGCTGAATTTACTAATATTTTTGACGCTAAACCTTCAGCTACAATTTTCTGGACTACCGACACAGTAGAAGTAGATGTTGTTGTTAATACAACCCCACCCCCTCTACCAGAACCTGTAGAGTTAAATGAAATTAAGATGAAGATTGCTGAAGTTCAACTCCCAGAGAGTTGTGGGCCTATGAATCTCAAACTAGATGGTCTTTATCAAAATTACTTTATACTAGAGGGTAACACTGTATACTTAACAAGAGAGCCTGTAGATAGAATCAAAATACCAATTACTATTATTGCAGAAGATCATTTTAGGCCAAAAAGATTTGAAACTATATCTGAAACTCATGTTGTTAATTTTGACAAGTGTGACGCTAAAATAACTCTTCCACTTGATGGTTCTGGTCCAGCTTTTTCTTACAGAAAATGCTCATGCACTCAAATGTGGGGATCTAATGATCAAGACGATGTAAGTATTGCTCCTTTTTCAGAATGGAGCTTTACTGGTGATGGTACTTTGGAAAGTCCAGCTATAGCAACTTTGGGAGGTCAGCATTGTGATGTTAATGTTTTGTGGCTTCAGGTCAATGCTGGTGGTCAATTAAATGTAACAATTGAGGCTGATACTGAGCCACCATCAACAAGCTGTAGTTACGATATTGATCAAGATGAGGGGTATTTTTATTTAATACAAAATGATAGAGCAGAATTACCAGTGGTTACTCCATCTCAACATAACTTTAATTTAGATATAATTAATAATCCAGCAGATGGTTATACTAAACAAGATTATTTTCACTCAGGGAATTCGACTCCTTGGAGGGGCAAGCTGTTTAGCACAGAGATAATTCAAGTACCTGATCCCAACGGATTAGCAGGGGGAGAAAGAATACGAGGTGATGCTTACTTAGCATTTGTATTTAAAAAGGGTTGTTACAAAAGTGTTGGTGGGGATAGGATAAAAGTATTGGCTTACTTTGGAGATTCAACTACTACTCCACCTCCAGAATGTGATGTGAATGTTATCGCTAATAACAATATGGATAATGCAAGGCTTACTGGTTTTTCTCAAACGGCAGAGACTGATGAGTTTCTATCTAAGACATATACTCAACGACAAGGCACTATTTTTCTTAATACAAACTTTACAATCAGAGCTTTAAACGGTCTCAATATTGACAGTTTAACTATTAATCATGACAACAACGATGTAATAAATGGAATAACTTATTCTCCAATAGGAACTCCTAGCTTAACTAAAAATATTTCTGTAGACTTTGTTTCTTCTTTTCCATGTCCAGATCAATCTGTTACTATAGACATTGACGGAACAACTGTTACTACGACTACAACAACTACTACAACTTGTCCTCCTTGCCAATTAACATTAGATATAACAAATGATATAAACGATGTATATTTCAGACATAACGGTGGCGCTGCTTACAGGAAGGGTGATGCTGATTTACAAATAATATATGATGTATGTTCTAATAACACTACAACATCTAAAAGAGTTGACTATTATACTGAAAACAATAAAGTATATTATCCTGATTCAAATCCTTTGAAGCCAGTAGCATCTAAAACTAGTGGGCAAAACATTGATTCTGTGAGTGACAAAAATTTAACCGTGACCGTCAACAGAACTAGTAATACCGCTGGTTATATTACGTTTGTTTGGTCGCATTTAAATTGTAACACTGGCGATGCTTACGCTGCTGCTTACACGCTTGATGGAGACCCTCAATCTACTACTACGACAACTACGACTACTCAAACTCCATTCTGCGATGACACTATAGAGATTCTTTGTGAACAAACTTTGCATTGCGAAACAGACCCAAATGATGAAAATAATTGTATTCCTAATCTTTCTTTAAGTAGCCAACAGTTAGTTGCTGTAACATGCTGCAACATGACAGAAACAGCAATTCTTCAACGTGTATTTGAATTTTTTGGACAAACTTGGAGTTCTAGTTCCTCGCTAGAAGATATACCAGCTTTACTTAGTGAATGTTCTTCTACTGTGACTGAAGCGTTTGGTGATTGCGCAGCAAAAGACTCAGATGGTAATTGTAACGACACTGTAATAAGTAAGGTAGTACCAATTAATCATAACGGTAGTAATACTATTCTTTGCACCCTTCCTTCTGAAAATCCACTACCATGATACAAAATAAATTAAATACTGAAGAATGTCCTTGTGGCGAAATGCTTTTGCCTTCAGGTAGCTATATGTCTGTAACTCCCAAGAGTACAGGTCAAAGCGCTTTGTTGGTTCATAATCAAAGCGTACACATTAAAAGCCAAGAAACTTTTACAACTACGTCTAATTTCTTAGACGCTACTGATCCGTATACTCCAGAATCTATTGAATTAACTAGAACAGATGGTGACGATATAGTAGTGGACAATGTTGTTCAATTAAGAATATTAGAGTACCCATCTAGAACACCAGTGTATGTTGACTTATTAGGAAATTTTGGATACTCAACTAACTTTGGAAAGTCTTTAACTTTTGATCTTGGAACAAGACAAGATAGAGAGCCTAATCCCGGTATAGACCCAAACATCTCATACATATTTGAATTTAAAAGCCTTTGCGATTTTGGTATCACTTATGATCCATGTTGCGACTCGCTTCCAGATAGCATACCAGTAGACGGTTATTTAAATATATGTATACCATTGCAGCAATATTATGATTTAGCAAGAATTAATCCAGTTACTACTACAACTCTTCCACCTTCTTATAAGGGTGAATTGTGTTTCGCTAACACTACAACTACAACGACAACGGCTCTGCCAACCCTGCCACCCACAGACGATAGAGATGTTGAATGTATACCTACTATGTTAAAAGTTTTCGTAGAAGAAATTGATGGTGCAAATAGGTATGTATTTACTTCCACAAATTTGGTAGATCGGTGGAATGGTGATAAGATACTTAAACTTAAGAAAGGTTTATATTACTTCTTAGATATTCCACAAGATCATCCTATAGCATTTATAAACGGCAAGGGTATTAACCAAAACAACGCTACTGGTGGATCTCTTGTTTTCGCAGGAGAGTCAGGTAAGTATGTCGAAGAAACAGTGGATGGAGTTACGTATCGTTTTTGGTGGGGAACCTTGGCGGTGATGGTAGATGAAATGTGGAATCTAAATGGTGAGATTGATTTTGGCACTATTTCTTACCGCTGTGCTTATCATGGTTACATGGGTGGAGAGAATAGTGTTCAGTATGGTGCTGATTGTTAGGAGGAATAATTATGAGTTTAATTACTACGGACAAGAATAATTTATTACACAGATGTAGAACTAGAGGTTATGACTTACAAGATGTTATGCCATGTGTTGTATCCCAAGACGGAGACACTTGGACTATCGACACAGATCATGAATCATATCCTCACCCAAAATATCATCCAGACCATCCAATAAATGAGGAAATAAAACCTCCAGAGATTGGAGAAGGAGTTGGGACTGAATTAAAAAAATTACTGTCTTTAATAGGGATCAATAGCTCTCCAACGTGTAAGTGTAATAGAAGGGCAAAGATTATAAATGAGAATGGTGTAGAGTGGGCAAAAGAGAATGTAGAGGAAATATCTTCGTGGATGGAAGAAGAGGCCAAAAGTAGAAATTTACCATATTTCAAATACGTTGGTAAGAAGATAATCAAGCTTGCCATATTCAAAGCAGAGAGAAAACTAAAAAATGTTTAAATTATCTGATAGAGTAAAACAAACATCTAGTACTACTGGCACAAGCAATCTTGTGCTTGATGGGTCTTTATCTGGTTTTCAGACTTTCCAACAGGGTATTGGTGATGGGAATACTACGTTCTATGCAATTGAAAATTACGAAAAGTTTGAAATAGGCATTGGTACATATACTAGTTCTACAAATACTCTGTCTAGAGATACTATACTACTTAGTAGTAATAGTAATAACAAAGTAGACCTTCAGGGCGTTTCCACTGTCTTCGTTACGTATCCAGCTGATAAAACTGTAGCTCTTGATGAGAACGGTTTTATTACTGGGTTTGACGCAGACTATGCTGGGATTAAATTTCCAGACGGTACTACGCAAGCTACTGCTGGTGGAGGCGACTCTAGTGGTGATACTAATTATTATGTAAACGAAGCCACTTTTGATACTACAACAAATACTCTAACTTTAGGCAGGATCACGCCTCTTGAAGATCTTACAGTAGACCTGTCTGGATTTAGCATACCTAAGTCTGGAGATTGGAATGAAGCTTATGATGCTGTTTCTGCCGCTTCTGGTACTTGGAATGATACTGCATCACTTGTTAGTACTTCTGGTGACGCTTGGGCTGAAGCATATAGCTGGGGCGACCATTCGGAGCAAGGATATCTAGATGAAATTAATATACCTGAGTCTGGTAACTGGAACAAAGCTTATGAAGTAGTTCTGGCAGCTTCAGGAAATTGGAACGATGCTTACGATAAAGTTCAGGAATCTGGTGTCAAGTGGTCTGAAACATACAGCACGGTTCATGCATCTGGTGACAAGTGGGCTGAAACATATAATACTGTTCAGGCTTCTGGTGACTTTTGGACAGAGGCTTACAACTGGGGAGATCATGCAGAAGAAGGCTATCTAACCACTGAATTAAATGACTTAACAGATGCTGTTGTTTGGGCAAATGTCCCAGACGGTAATATAACAGAAACCTCAGTTGTGCAACACAGTGGAGCTATGAGGATAACAGAATCGCAGATTGTAGACTTACAAAATTATCTTTTAGCCCACCCTACAATATCTGACGCTGCATCTTCTGACAATGATAATACTGGAAATAGATTTATACAAAATATTGAACTAGATGAGTTTGGTCACGTTACAGACTTGACCACGGCTGTAGCTACTACTGGAGATGAAGATGACGATAACGATACCTTTGATGAACTTGAAGACGATACGGAGCCAAAACTTGGCGGTGATCTAGACGCTAATAATAAAAATATATTGATGGGTAATAATGTTATTGAGTTTACTAATAATACTATTACTGATGCTAAAGTTGGACAGTGGGATACTTCTTACGCTGCTGTATATGCAGCTTCTGGAGATTGGAATGAAGCACATGGTTGGGGTGATCACGCAGATGAAGGATACTTAACCAGTGAGACTTTAACCAGCTTGGAAGAAGACTCAGTAAACCAAAAACTTATATACACAGACGAGGATGGCACTGCTAATGATATTGATTTGAGTTGGTGTATAGATGATACCAACTTGGCTAGGCTAACAAGTGGATCATTGGCTAGTAACGGTATTGCAACATTTTCAAGGGATGACGGTTCAACATTTGACGTTGACTTTAGCCAATTATATGATGACACAAATTTAGCTAGAATAGATAGCGCTTCTATATCGTGTGGCAATAGGCAAGTTACATTTTCAAGAGATGATGCTAGCACTGTTGGATTAGACTTATCTTGCTTACTTGCTAATAATCAATTTACTAGTTCAGGTTTAATGAAAACTGATGCAACTAACCCCCCTAATTATTCTATAGTTACAGACAACTCTGAAAACTGGAATACATCTTATGGATGGGGCGATCACTCTCAGGTTGGTTATTTAAATCCAGCAAACAGTGAAAGAATATACAATTACATTCCTAAGTTTACTGCTGGAGATTTAGTTAAAAGCGTCATAACTAATAATGGTAACTTGGTTTCAATGGCTCCCACTGTCTTCGCTTCTACAGCAACGCCCAATGCAGACCAACAAACAAATAAGTTACGATTATATGATGTTGCTGGTAATGGTGTAGCTGGTTTTGGTGTTAGTACAAGTAGTTTTAATTTTGCTACTTCTGGAGCTATACATCAAAGATTCTTTACTAATACTACAGAGAGGATGAGAATTACTCACGGTGGTGATATTGGAATAGGAACTAGCGCTCCTGACAAGCCTGTACATATTGACGGAATAACAAAAATAGATGGTCATCGAGCCAACACCTCTAATACTGATCCTAGCTTAATACTAAATAGGGTTTCATCTAGACCTTCCATTCAACCTGATGGATTAACTGCTCCAAACCAGTGGTTGATTCTAGACAGTAATGGTGGTCGATGTGCTTTGAATTATTTCAATAATAATCCCGTAGTTCTAGCTCATGGTGGAGGAGGAGTTGGGATTGGAGTAAGTGCTACGCCTACGGGTTACACCTTAAGAGTAGAGGGTAATAAAAAATCAGTAATTAACTTCTATGGACATGCAAGCCATCATTTTGAACATTATGGTTCTAATAATGCCGTGTTGTTGAAGTGTGACGCTGGAACTAACAGGGTTGGGATTAGCAAAGCTACTCCAGCTTATAAGTTGGATGTTAACGGAAATATAGGAGCTGACTCAATATCTCTTGGTACTGCTAAGTATCTATTCATTGGAAGAAGCTCGTCAGGCCAATATGGACGGGCTATGATTAATGATCTATTAGGGGATATTGATATTACTACTGGAGGCATGGGCAGCAATTCTCCTACTCCTGCTATACATATTACTAATAACTTAGTTAGCACAAATAGGATTGGTATCTATAAAACCTCTCCAGCTTATGGTCTAGATGTTGATACAGATCTAAATGTTAGAGGTTCTAGTGATGTTAATCTTTTATATACTGATATTACTAACAATAGAATAGGTATAAATACTAGTAGTCCAATATATAAATTCACAGTGGTTCATGGTTCTGCCACTACGGGCTTCAATGGTCCTTTTGGGTATGTAGATCACGGCGGCAACGGAGATTCTGGTTGGG
>MDTG01444692.1_pt1 | contig 10836 bp, 16 predicted proteins | sample 811421 | NCBI WGS metagenome assembly MDTG01 (sample SAMN05326645, study PRJNA326480) | marine metagenome | isolation source: seawater | place: Pacific Ocean: South East | collected 2011 | reverse complement strand
TACGCAGAATTAGAATATTTCAAAATAAATGACGGAGACTTTTCATCTTGGTTCAAGTCTCACAATTACAATATCAACGCCAAACAGCATCCGGATACAAAAGACATAGTTAATAATGGATACTTTGGTTATGCCGGCAAGTTAGAAATAAAGTTTGAGGACTGTGTTGATCCACTTAAAATAGCAGGGTGGACTATTGCAGACAAAGAATTTGAGCCTATCAAATATCCTTTGAAAGATGGCATATATCGAGAAAAAACATTTGAAACAGTGTACAGAGATGCCAGGTACGCATTTACAGGATCACTTGCTCCGAACACAAAAGAAATTAATGACGTTGTGAATAGCACATCGATAGGTGAACTTCGCAAGCCATTACGCATGGACCAAGACAGAAAACGAATAGAAGAATGGATCAATCAATCTAAAAGAATTACGTTGCAAGGTTTAGACCAACTGCCATATTTTTCTTATTCGGCCGGCATTCTAGATTCAATGCAAACATTTATATTTGACTGTGAAACTTTGTTTATTCCGCACAAGATGTATTACTATCATGGCGAACTGTTGAGCGACAAAGATATCAATGTGAAAGATGCTTTCACACACGACTTTGTTGAAGGAGCAAATGTAATATTTGAATATCCTTCACCACATTACGAAACACAAGAAATTGACAACAGGATACAAAAAGCAAAACAAAAAAATTGTTCTGTTGCTTTAGACTGTACATGGATGCCTATCACAACTGAAACAATAGATCTTGATTTATCAAACGTAGACGAAATATATGTAAGCATGAATAAGACTTGGCCTATACATGATCTTAGACCAGCATTCCGTTGGTCAAGACATAAAGTAAATGACAAACAAGCATTTGAATCTGACTGGGGGAACTATGTAAAAGTGCCGCCTAATATGTTTTTAACACTGATGGAAGAGTTCCCATATGATTATGTGTATGACAAATATCGCGATGATGCACACAAAATAAGAAAGCAATTTGGATTGGAAATTACATCAGTGTTGTGGTTTACCAAACACGAATCTGCACAGCATGATCCTAATGAATACATTAACAAATACTACTTTTTAGACGAATTTGTTTGCCTTAGAAAACTTTTAGATTTCAAGAACAAATATTTTTGGTAATTGGCACAGCCACTTTCTACTGTACAGACACCTGCAGAGCATATAATACAAAGACGAATAACAATTAACAAAGGAAGTATTATGTCTACAACAGATGAAATAAGAACACAGATGGAAACATATCTAGCAGAAAATGAAAAGTTTACTGGCAAGGGTGTAAAAGCATCTGCCACTAGAGCACGTAAGGCTCTACAAGAAATGGGCAAATTAATTAAGGCTCGTAGAAAAGAAATTATAGACGAGAAAGCGGCGTTGACAAACTCATAAACTTTGCTATAATAAAGGCATGAGTTTAGTACCAGTAGTAATAGAGCAGACGGCCAAGGGCGAGAGAAGTTATGATATATTCTCACGTTTGCTTAAAGAACGTATAATATTTTTGACAGGAGCAATTGACGAGAGAGTAGCGTCAATTGTTTCTGCTCAGTTATTATTTTTAGAATCACAAGCACCAGACAAAGACATTATGATCTATATTAATTCACCAGGTGGATTGGTCACTGCTGGTCTTGCCATGTATGACACAATGCAATTTGTCAAATGTGATATTGCAACACTTGTAATTGGACAAGCCTGTTCCGCAGGATCATTACTAGCAATGGCCGGAACTAAAGGCAAAAGATATGCGTTGCGTAATTCACGCATTATGATACATCAACCTTCCGGTGGATATTCTGGACAAGCAACTGACATCCTTATCCACGCAGAAGAAATCACAAAGATCAAAGCACGTCTTAACGAAATGTATGCTGAACACACAGGAAAACCAATTGAAGAAATTAATGATGCAATGGAACGTGACAAGTTTATGTCACCGCAAGAAGCATTAGACTTTGGTTTGCTTGATAAAATAATCACACACAGATCAGACGTAGAACTATAATCTTAAAGTTTTATCTTCAAATTCAATCTGCGACTCTAGTTTATCTAGGAAAACTTCATCTACTATATTGATATTAGTAATTTGGAATTCTTCTTTGCGAAGTTCTTTGTCTCTTTTCAACAAATGTTCAGAAGTTGGTCCAGTAAATTTATATTCATAGTGTCCATTGAATCCAAAATATAAATTGTTTTTTATTATATCACTAGGTGGATTCTCCCAATCTGTGACATAAAAACTTTGTTCGTGTAAATCAACATCACTGCATTTCATATTGTTAAAATGTAAACTTTGTAATTGTATTGCCACATCTTCATTTTCTAATGTGTCTTGTGGCTTTTTGTTAAAATGCTCTATCTTTAAGATATGTTGTTGCTTACTGATATCAACATTAAATTGTTTTTCATATGTTGATGTCTCATAGTCTAAGCACTCATCTAGGATCTGGTTGTCTAACACAATTCTAAAACTTGGATATTTTATTGCAGTGCTATGAATTTGTAAATTAATTTTTATTTGTTCTTGCATATAACCATCTGTATTCTTCATTTTTTAATTGATTCCATTTGGACCAAAGATATCTTAGATCTTTCGTATTTCCTGGAAGTGTATATCCTAATTCTAATGCTAACTGTCCCAGTTGAAACCTTCTCAGCATTCTTCTACTCAGAGTTAATTTAGGATTTGTTTTATTCCACCATAACATATCTTCTTGCGACCCACTACTCAAATTAATCATTTCTATACCCATTTGTTCTTTTTGCACAAACAAAGGAGTGTTAGGTTGTATTCTTAATGTACCACCAAGATCTAAATCAATTATTGTTTTGTCTTTAGCATAAGATTGGAATCGATGAAAGAACTCTTTGTATTCTCTAAAATGTCTTTCTGTCTCAGTTGGATACCCAACAATCATTAACCAATAGGTTGAAATTTTATTTTTTTGTGCATGACCCATTTCATACTCTATATCTTCGGCAGTAAACTTTTTGCCCATTTGAAATCTTATGTCGTCACTGCCAGACTCTATACCAACTTCTAAAACACTTGCTCCTGCCTGGGCCATTGTTTTCCAATCTTCTGTTGTGTGTTGATTTGCAGGTCGAAATATAAATTGTCCAGTCCAAGTTATGTTTGCACTATGATCATAATTGTATTTTGCTAGTATGTCTATCATGATTCGAAAGTCTTTCATTGACCCATTTACTAAACTGTCAGTGAAGTAAAATTTTCTTATACCACTTTTTTCATAGTGTCCTATTATTTCATTGGCAACTAGTTCCCCGCCTCTATGAGTAAACTTTGGCCATAAAGCAGGAACATCACAATAAGAACATTTTCTCACACAACCTCTACTGCTAGTAATTGGCAAAGTATGAATATCATTGCCCATGCTAGATAGTACACCTAGATTTTGTTTACCATACAGATCTAAATTGTAATCAGCAAAGTTTGGTGTAGGCTGTGTATCTAAATACTGTTTTGATAATTGCGAATATTCTTTATCGTTAACACCAGGCCATGCAGTATTTCCTATTGCTAGTTGTAATATAGACTCCTCGCCTTCACCCGTAATATAAGAGTCAATCCAACCATCATTTAGCAGTTTTTCAGCATATTTTTCAGATATATTGGTTATACCAGCACCTCCTAATAGTATTTTTTGGTTTGGATTTATCGACTTAATTTGCTTTGCTAACTGTGAAGCCACTCTATGACTCTCATAACTAAAAACACTTAGTCCAATCCATCCTGCTTTTTCATTTAATAATGTAATTGCCCATTCTTTTATCTTGGCATCAATAGCCTTTTGCAGTTTGTCTGGCAAAGTCAAATTGCTGACGGCATTCCAACTGTCGATATCAATCCAGTTTTCATTATCTTTAAATGTATTGAACCAATCGGCAACAAAGTCAAATGTCTTACACTTGAAATTATTTTTTTCTAACACTGCCTTTAACACGGCAGGTGCACCAGGCGGATATAACATACTCATCCGAGGCAAAGAACAAATTACAAAGTCATATTGTGTTGTAGTTGTGATCATAACATATTATAACAATTTTACACCGTTATTTACACCAGTATATTGTGACGTGCTAAGTATTTTTATGCAGATGAAAGAAGATCATATTCTTGTGTACTTTGATGATCACTTCAAAGGATATGAATTTTTTTACAAAGACGTAAAAAATAACAGAGCAGTTGTTTCCAAATTAGTATATGATGATGAAGATGAATGCGAAGACTCCGCATATCTTTGCCTATTTTCACAACCAGATGAGAGAGATGATATTGGTTTCCTCAAACACAAGCATTGTGAAATAGTTTCAATTCACTGACCACAACATGTTGTAATTGCAGATTACAATCGATTACAAAAATCATTGGAAAACTTATCAGAGTATTAAAGTGTGGTGGTTCATGGTACTATATATTTGTGGTATGTCATCTTTTCAGTGTTGCATTAATGTAACAAAGAATCTATAATAGGCATATCAATAACAAAAAGGAGAACTATATATGAGTTCTATCAAAACGATAACTTCAGCCATGGCTGGAGTACTTGCACTTACAACAATGGTGTCAGCAGAAACTACTGTGACACTTCCTGATGTAAATGCATCAATCTACGGTAAGTTGAATTATTCGGCTTACTATAACGAAGACACTTCAGGCAACGCAACTTGGACATCAGGCAACAATGCATCTAGAATCGGATTATCAATATCTGAAGTAGGTGACATCGGTGCTTTCGGAAAAGTTGAAGTAGGAGTAGACATGGACGATGCTGGGTCAGATACATTTTCATCTAGACTTGCATACTTCGGAATCGACTCTGCTATCGGTACAGTTTCAATAGGAAGACAATCATCTGTTTTCACTGGCGTAACTGGAGCGACTGACGTGTTTGAAATGTACGGATCAAATGCAGACAACAACCAAGGTAGTAGATTATCTAATACTGCGGTATGGACAAATGCAGTAGGTCCTGCTAGTGTTTCTACACTAGTACAAATGGACGGCACAGCAAATACCAAAGACATCGACATTTATGAAGTTGCAGTTGGTATAGGCCCAATCACGGCTGGTTATTCTAAGAACAATAACACAGAAGTTGATTATATGGCTGTTGCTGGCACAATCGACTTAGGTATGGCATCTGTAACAGGTATGTACAATATCAAAGACGATAATGGTACTGAAACAAAAGGCTACGAAGTAGTTGCTTCTGTTGGCAATATAACTGGTTCATACCAGGAAGTTGTTGATGGTGACACTTATTTCACTGCTGGAATTTCACAACCAGTAACTGGTGCCCTTTCAGTTTATGCTGAATACCAGTTAGAACAAAATGCCACTGCTGGCGAGAAGGATCAAAACTCGTACGCAATTGGTACTAAAATCGTATTTTAATCAATCGGTTTTTTCAAAGTCATGTCTTAGGGTGCTTATGTGCCCTAAGGCTTTAATTTTATCCTTTCATATCAAACAGTTAGTAAGGTTGACATAGTGGTATTATGTAGTATAATAATAGTATGAGAACACAACCGCAACACATTATACAAAAACTAGAAGCAGATAATTCAAGATTAGCCAAAGAGGCAATAATATTAGAAGCCATGCAAGAAGGACTAGACGAGTTCTTTGAAGGTTGCAAAATGGCCCTTGACCCATTACACACATTTGGAGTTAAACAAGTTCCTACAAGAGGAGATGCTCCTGGGCAAGGATGTTCGTGGCAAGTGTTTAAAGAACTTGCTGACAAACTTGCTTCAAGAGAACTAACTGGTCATGCGGCCAGAGATGCTATCAAACTAATAATGGATCTTGCAACACAAGAACAATGGAATGATTATTACAGACGTATCCTAATTAAAGATTTGCGTTGTGGTGTATCGCAAAAGACAGTCAATAGTGTTGCTAAGAAAAACAAATTTGATGAATACAAAATTCCTGTATTCAGTTGTATGTTGGCACACGATTCTGCTAATCACGAAAAAAAACTTGTAGGTAAAAAGATGTTAGACTACAAATTGGATGGCGTGAGAGTACTTGCAATATATAATGCAGAAAATAACACAGTCACAATGTATTCACGAAATGGTAAAGAGTTTATTAACTTTGGACATATTGAAAAAGAAATACTAGAACATCTTTCATCTAAGTTTTCAGAGTCCATGGTATTAGATGGTGAAATGGTGAGCAGTTCATTTCAAGCATTGATGAAGCAGGTACACAGAAAAGATAATGTTGAGGCAACAGATGCCAAGTATGCTATCTTTGATTTACTACCATTGTCAGAGTTTCAAGCAGGTGTGTCCAGCAAAGGTTTATTTGAAAGACATCAAGACTTGTTTACATACACTATGGATCTTCCGGATGATAGCAATATGTTTATGGTAGATAAACAACCAGTTGACTTAGATACTGAAATGGGTCAAACAATGTTTAAACAGTTCAACAAAGAAGCAATAGACAAAGGCTTTGAAGGTATTATGATTAAAGATGAACATGCACCTTATGAGTGTAAGCGGAGTCATTATATGTTGAAAGCAAAACCATTTATAGAAGTGTCACTTGAAATCAAAGACACTGAAGAAGGTACAGGAAGAAATGCAGGAAAACTTGGTGCGTTGATTTGTGAAGGCAAGGATGATGACAAGTTTATTAAAGTAAATGTAGGATCAGGATTGACTGATGACAATAGAGATACATTCTGGAATGACCGTGATAGTCTTGTAGGACAGATTGTTGAGATCAGAGCAGATGCAATTACACAAAATCAAGATACTGAGAATGAATGGAGTCTACGTTTTCCAAGGTTCTTGAGATTCAGAGGTTTTGAAGTAGGCGAAAAAGTTTGACAATATACAAAACTATATTATACTAATCAATATGGGTAAAGTAATACAATTTAGAAGTAAAGCAGACAAGCAGTTAGACATGTTTAATCTATTTGAGAAAGACAAAATAGATTTAGACAGCATGACGATTACAGATCAACAAACCATAGATGCCACAGAACTGTTGATCGAGTATGCTTTCGAATGTGGAGGAGATATACAAAAAGTAGTGGCATCACAAGAGTTAGGTGAAGTGATCAAGTCACTTCATATTATGTTTGGTTTGCTGAATGGAGTAAAGAGCCACGAACTTGATGAAGAACGCAACTTAGATATGAGTTACTTGTACAACGAAAACGGACTACTGCATGACCAGTATGATCCGGAGGATAAACTGTAATGACAATGCATCTTGTAAAGCCTTATCTATCTACAACAAGATACAACATCCGAAAGCCTAAACTATCTCCTAAGGATATCAAAGCAAAAAAAGAGCATGAAAAATTTTTACGACAAATGGGTGTAGGCAAGTCCGCAGGCACAGAGTCAGTTGCAGAGATGCCTACATACTCACGACCAGTAGATGACGTAAAACTTAGTAACAAAATTACAGGTGGTGGATACAAAAGATCATTCCAAGAACAACAAGATCGTTATGAAGTTAGTTCGCAATACTCAATTGGCCCTGCATACAACAAAGGCGGGTACCAAGTATTGAGTAAAGCAGATCAGAAAGATCCAGCAACAGGGAAAAGAAGATAATGTTTATTTTTGAGCCTGGTGATAGAGTTGTAAATCCTAAAGCAGAAGATTGGGGTATTGGTCAAGTGCAATCAATTATTAACAACAAAGTGACTGTAAATTTTGAAAATGTAGGCAAAGTTGTTCTTAACGGTAAAGAGACACAATTAGAATTATATGAAATCGAGCCTAGAAGATAATGTTTAAACAGATGTGGATATATTGGTTAATGATGATACTTGTGTTATTCCTAACATTCAATGCAAATAGGAATGTACTTGCAGACATCATCATTGAACCTGTACATGATGATCCACAAGACAGTTGGATCGACCCAAATCATGAAACACCCTACACAATGACATTTGTTAATAAGAATGGATTAACCTGTAAAAATACAATATATCAAGTTAGTGTAAATTCTTTAACAAAACCTGCAAGAAAATGCCAATTACCAGATGGTAGTTGGACAACTTTCATTATAAAACAATAACTTAAAGTTGGTTGACGTACTACCAATCTGTAGTATAATAAAAGTATGAAAACAACAATAACAATACTCCTTATGTTTGTGCTTAGTGCCTGTTCATCAACAGGTAACATAAACAATGGTGTTAAAGTAAACGATGTTTTATTGCGTGGTGGCAGTGAAGTACCGAAATGGTTCTTTGACTATCCCAGAGACACTGATGATATGGTGTATGCGGTAGCCACTGGTCAATCCGACGACATGCAATTTGCCATCGACAAAGCGATGCACGATGCTAAGATCTCAGTCGCAGATAAACTACAGAACTATATCAACGGTGACTTCAAAAGAATTATTACCGATTCAGGTTCTGTCACAAATGGCAACACAAGTCAAAAGACAACAAAGATAACTCAATCTATAATCGACGAACTACCAATGGGTGGATATGTAGTTGAAAACAAGATTGTACTCAATGAGAGAAACGGTTATCGAGCATTTGTGTTGATAACATTTGACGTATCAGATTGGGTCGCACCTGTAAAAATTACACAGGTTGATCAAGATGCGTTAGACGAAGAGTTTGCTGGTAGTGAAGTTATCCAGTAAAATAACCACCACGTTGATCATGACGCTATGGTCGTTATCCGCTTATGCAGGTAGTGGCCATGGTGTTCATGACTTCGGTAAAAATATTACACAGAACCAATCCTGTGAACACGCCAAATTAAAGGCAACAAAGAATTTAATTGAAAATGAGTTAGGCACATACATTAGTGTAAATGATCTAATGAGTTGCGTTAATGACAACTGCGAACTTAATTCATTCAAATGGATATTCTATCCTGCCCTAGTTACAAATTTACAATTTAACACAGTGATTACTGACTTTGAAGGTCAAGGAAGAATGTGTGAAGCCTTTGTAGAAGGTGATGTAAAAGATTTAAAACAACATTACGATCATGATCATGATTTTAGTGTGATACTGTCTCAGGATGGAATATATCATGACAATGATCATATAGAAATTGAAGTCTATGGCAGGAGTAAACAGTTTTATAAAATCTTCTTGGTAAACAAAAATGCAAAAATGATATATCCTAACGAATTTCAAGATGAAGGAAATGATCCTTTTATTTTCGTACCCAACTCGCTTTACACATTAAGAGTAGAAAAAGAAACTAATCCTAATTCTTTAATTGTGGTAGTAAGCAGTCAAGAACCTTTTGGTATGGGTAAGGCGTACAACTTCGAAGACTTTACAGAAACATTAATGTATCTAAAAAGTGAAGGTTATCGTTTACGAATGTATGATTTTGTAGTACAATAATATTATGATGACACTAGAACAGTATTTGAAAAAGATTCCAGAATTCAAAGGTGCCAATTGGTTGATCAGAGTGCCATTGGGCATTGTGTTTATTTTGCAAGGTTTACAGAAACTGCCTGTTGATATTTCAGATGCTGAAGCATTTGGATTACCGATGTCGGTATGGTTCTTTGTTGCTTGGGGAGAATTGTTTGCAGGTATAGGATTGCTTGTAGGCGGATTAACTATCGCACTTAAAGACGGAGTAGGCGATATGCTAACAAGATTTAGTGGCATTGTTATCTGTGGAATAATGACAGGAGTAATACTGATAGGAGAACCTGAAAGTATTATGTATGTAATTCTGTATGAACACTTACACTTGATGTTGTATTGTGGAGGTTTATTTTTTGCACTGAGAGGCAACAGGGTAAAGTGAAAGAGTATAAACTTTCGATTAAGGTAGGTGACAAAATAGAAGTAGGTCGTTTCAGAAATGTTTCTACCACAATAAAAGGAATAGAACTTGACGAGCATAATCAACCTGTTATAATAACAAGTAAGGGCAGTAAAAAACTATTAACCTGCAGAATTAACAAGTTGGCCAAAACAGGAAAACAAATACTGAAAGAAGCCAACAAGAAAAAGAAAGCAAAAAAATAATGCCACATTACAGTACAAAAACATATGGACACAACATAGGACTTGCTTGTGTGTTTAGACAACCAAATGCAGATCATTCACATTGTCATTTACTGCATGGATACAGTCTGGCATTTACATTTAAGTTTGGTTGTAAAAAACTTGATGATAAAAATTGGGCAGTAGACTTTGGAGGTCTTAAACCTTTGAAGAAATGGTTAGAAGACCATTTCGATCACAAAACTGCACTAGACATAAATGATCCACACATGGATAAGTTTAGAGAACTTGAAGAACTAGATCTTGTAGATATTGTAACATTTGATGGCGTGGGTGCAGAAAAGTTTGCCGAACACGCCTTTAACTTTGCAGATACTCTCATTAAAAAAGTAACCGAAGGTAGATGTTATTGTGTGTCAGTCGAATGTGCTGAACATGGTGCGAACTCGGCCATATATACTTTGCCACATGGTACAGTCATAACAGGTGCTTTTAATGAATGATCATAACTTATAGAAATCCATTAGACCTCAACGATACTATAGATGTTCACTTTGCTCTGTACAATAGTGATTTCCATGCCAGATGGAAAGATGAACTTAAGAAACTTCTCACTGACAATTACCATTTAGAAAAGAATTATTGCTTTATGGGGTTTGTTGATAGTCCTCGGGATGTAGGATTCCTATGTGAACAAATAAACGATGCTATTGGGCAAATAAACCGCTTTAATACGTCGAATAAGTGGCAAGATGCTGGACTTGAGTCATATGCCATACAAGATCATTTTGAGACT
>MDTG01357531.1_pt1 | contig 10836 bp, 11 predicted proteins | sample 811421 | NCBI WGS metagenome assembly MDTG01 (sample SAMN05326645, study PRJNA326480) | marine metagenome | isolation source: seawater | place: Pacific Ocean: South East | collected 2011 | reverse complement strand
TGCATCTTTTAAACCAATTTTTTTCCCTTCCTCATAGGATCTGCCATTATAAGTAATAGGAACCTCAAAAAATTTATATTTTTTTTTAGAGAGCTTTATAGTCACTTCAGGTTCAAACGAGAAAGTCTTCTCTTTTAGATCAATACTTTTTATAGCAGAAGTTTTAAAAGCTTTATATCCGGTTTCCATGTCAGATAAATTTAAATTTACAAATAAATTACAAATAAAAGTTAATATTTTATTTGCTAAATAATGCCAGAAAAAATGAATTCTCACATATTTTCCTCCCCCTAAAAATCTAGAGCCATAAACAACGTCTGCACTTGCATCAAAAAAAGGCACTAACAATTTATTGTAATCGAATGGGTCATATTCTAAATCTGCATCTTGTATAATAGTAATGTCACCCTTTACAAACTTAAGAGCTGTATGAATTGCAGCACCTTTTCCTAGATTCATATCATGGAAATAAGTTTTTATTTCTTCTTTATTAGTTAGATCTTTTAACATTTCTTTAGTGCCATCATTTGATAGATCATCGACAATTATAATTTCAAATCTCAAAATTTTGTAATATTTTAAACTTTGATATATTTTATTAACAACTTTTTTTATTGTATTTTTTTCGTTAAAACACGGAATTATGATTGAAAGTTTAAAAGTTTCTTTATTAATCATCTATATTAGGTAATTTATTTATAATTAAATATCCATTTTTTTTTCTAACATCCAGTGAGTTATAAGTGCAAATAAATGGGATATCCCAACAAAGTTGACCTTGCCACCCGTTAATTAATCTATTTTTTTTGGCATCTGGCTGATAGATTTTTATTAATTGGTTATTATTTTTTTCACTTAACACATATTTATTGTCAATTTTTTTAATACCTAAAAATATATTTTCAACTCTATTCAGTCTAACAATATTTTTTGAAAAACTAAAAAAAATAAAAGAAATTAAGAATACCAAAAAAAATTTCTTTGAGAAATATTTCAATGAAAAATTATTTATAAATAAAATAAATATTAAAGTTAAAAATAGATGTGTTCCAAATCTATAAACAGGTGAATAATTGAGCCAAAAGATAAAACCTATAATTAAAAAAAAATATAATCCTATTTTGTCTTTTAGAAAAAATTTTTGACTAATCTCACTCTTTTGAAACAACACAAACAATATTACTGGTAAAATCATTGTTAAAAGATGTTCAGAAATTTCAATAAAATTTCTTTTTAACCAAAAACTGAACCAATTAAAATTTTTAAGATATTCCGTTGGTGTAAAATAATTTTTTGCTATACTAGAATAACTTTTATTAGTAAGTTCAAGCTCATTAGATAAATTTATATTTTCCTCATTTAACCAGCTAACGTCTAAACACGTTAAGGAACTTGGAAAAAACAAACATCCAGTATAAATAAACTGTTGAATAAAAAATAATAAGAATAAAATATATATTAAAAAAAACCTATATCTAAAAATATCAAACTTTAAATTTTTAAAATATCTTAAATATAAGAATATCGGTAAATAAATGATAGGGATTGTGCTTAATTTTATTAGAATTGAAAAAATTGAAAACATTGAAACTAAAAAAAAATACTCTTGCTTTTCATATCTTAAATTTGTTTCTGAAAATTTTAAAAATAATAAATTGTCAAAATAGAAAAAATTACTGCTGGTAAATCAACGCCAAATTCAGAAATTCTTGTAAACTTTAAAATGAAATAGAATAAACCCACTAACAGAAAATAATCACTTGTTGTTTTTTCATTTTTTGAAAGCAGTTGATGCGTGGAAAACAATATAAAACTTAAAAATATTAAAAAACTAGGTAACGTTAAAAAATTGAAGTTTTTTTCATTCAAAAAAAATATTGAGTATAAATTCAACCAAATAGAATTATAAACATAAGGTTTATCAATGTTTGCAAATCCAAAAATTATTTTTTCTTCAATAAAACTCAGCGCATAGGGAAGATGATAATATCCAAAATCCTCATGATATTTTTGAGAAACAAAAATAGGTATTAATAAAAAAGTTATTATAATATAATAAATATTTTCACTTTTTATTAAATCAAATAACCTAAAATCCTTTTTATAAAAAAAAATCAATATCCCAATAAAAAATATTAAAAAACTTATTATAAGATTAATATTAAAAAAAAAATGAACGAATGTAGTTATAAGTGAAATTAATATTAAACCTAAAAATATATCTACAAAAAAATTTTTTTTTATATTTTGATTTAGAATTTTTCCATATCCAGATATTGATAATGATAATAATGCAATACTTACAATAAATATAAGTATTTGGAAAAAAATCATAAGCAATTATCTGTAAGAATTTTTAAATTCCATAATTATTTCATCCAAGGCTTTTGAAAAATTCATTTTTGATCTCCATTTATAACTATTTGCTAAATCAAGATTTAATTTTTTTCTCATTACACCATCTAATTTTTTATCATTATTAAATTTTATCGAAATTTCAGGGTCAATTTTTTTTTTAATTAAATTAGCATAATTTTTGATGCTCATTTCTATTGGAGAACCAATATTTATCAAAGATTTTTTAGTTTTTTTTCTGAGAAAAAATTCACAAGCATTTGCAACTTCATCCACATGCAAAACTTCTCTCAAAGGTTTGCCTGTTCCCCATAATTTCACAATTTTTTTTTTTCCTCTTTTTTTACTCGCGAGGAATATTTTTTTTACAACAGCTGGCAAAAAATGTGAGTTTTGAATATCATAATTATCATTTGGGCCAAACAAATTACACGGCATAAGACATATATAATCTGTTTTATATTGCGCGTTAAAAGCCTCAATCATCTTAATACCAGCAATTTTTGCTATTGCGTAGCTTTCATTTGTTTCTTCTAAGACTCCTGTCATAATTTGGTTTTCTTTAATTGGTTTATTATGATGTTTGGGATAAATACAACTTGAACCAAACAAAATTAGTTTTTTTACTTTGCTAGAGTAACTTGAGGAAATTAAGTTTGTTTGAATTTGCAAGTTATCACTTATAAAATTAGCAGGGTAATTTATGTTAGCTTTAATTCCACCTACTTTTGCGGCTGCAATGATTACCGCATCTAGTTTTTTTCTTTTTAAAAATTTTTCAACTGAGGTTTGATTTCTTAAATCAAGTTTTTTTTTATCAATTGTAATTAATCTTTTATAACCTTTTTTTTTTAAAATTCTAATGATTGAGGAACCAAGCATACCTTTATGACCAGCTACAAATATCTTACTTTTGGTATTAATCATTATAAATTTCTAATTCATGATCTATCATTTCATCAATTAAATTATCTATAGAAATTTTTGGTGACCATTTAAGTAATCTTCTTGCTTTATTTGAATTTCCTTTTAAGTAATCAACCTCTACGGGTCTAAAATATCTTTTTTTACATTCAATTAGAATATTTCCATTTTTAATATCTATTGCTTTTTCATTAAAACCTTTACCAATCCATTTAATCTTAAAACCTAATTTTTTTGCAGCTTTATTCACAAATTCTTTAATTGTAAGAGTTTTTCCAGTTGCAATCACATAGTCATGAGGTTTTTTTTGTTGTAACATTTTCCACATTGCCTCTACATAATCTTTAGCATGTCCCCAGTCTCTTTTAGAATATAGATTTCCTAAAAAAAGTTTTTTTTGTTTACCATTTTTTATTCTAATCAAACCTTGTATTATTTTTCTTGTTACAAATGTTTCACCTCTAATTGGACTTTCATGGTTAAACAACACTCCATTACAAGCGTATATATTATAAGCTTCTCTATAATTAATTGTTATCCAGTGTGCAAAACATTTTGAAACTCCGTAGGGACTAGCAGGATAAAAAGGTGTTTTCTCATTTTGAAATTTTTCTTTAGTCCTGCCAAACATCTCAGATGTTCCCGCCTGATAAAACTTTATTTTTTTTCCAAAGTTTAAATTCCTAATTGCCTCTAAAATTCTTAATGTTCCAAGACCATTTACTTCTGCAGAGTACTCTGGAACCTCAAAAGAAACTTGCACATGTGATTGTGCAGCTAGGTTGTAAATTTCATTTGGTTTTGTCTTTTTTATAACATCTAAAATAGATGAAGAATCAGTTAAATCTCCATAAAATAAAACAAAATCTGATTTTGTATTGATATCTTTATAAATATCATCGACCCTTTGAGTATTGATTGTCGAAGATCTTCTTTTTACGCCAAAAACTTTATATTTTTTTTTAAGTAATAATTTAGATAAATAAGCACCATCTTGTCCAGTAACGCCAAATATTAGTGCAACTTTTTTTTTCATTTGGAATAATTATTTAAATATATATTCTGTATTCATTTTAAACATATAATGCAAGTAAGTCTTATAACATGTACAAACAATAGTGAAAAAACTATAAAAAATTGTTGTCTGTCTGTTTATTCTCAAACCTACCATAATATTGAACATATTATTATAGATAAAAATTCTCAAGACAAAACGATTCCAATTATTAACCAACTAAAATTTAAAAATATCAAAATACACAACCAAAAAGGTTTTGGTATATATAACGCACTTAACGAAGGTATGAAACTTTGTAATGGTAAAATTATTGGAGTTTTACACTCAGATGATGAACTTGTAAATGAAGAAATAATATCAATGATTGTATCCAAATTTTTTGAAAAAAGTATAGATATCTTATTTTCAAATATTTATTATACGAAAAAAAATGATACAGATAAAATAATAAGAAAATGGAAAAATAATCTAAATGAGGGTATCCAATCTAATCATAAAATAAATCATTTAATCAATAAAGGTTGGATGCCTCCTCATACAAGTATTTTTTTTAAGAAAGATCTACTAAAAGAAATAGGATATTATAATGAAAACTTTAAAATTTCATCAGATTATGATTTTATAATCAGATTATTAAATAAAGAGGAAATTAAATTATTTTTTCTTGATAAATTCACTGTAAAAATGAGAAGTGGTGGGATAAGTAATAAAAATCTACAAAATATTTTAATAAAGATGAAGGAAGATTTTAAAATTATAGCAAAATTTAATTCAAAACCAATAAAAACTATTTTATTTAAAAACTTATCAAAAATTAAACAATTTTTTATGTAACTTATAAAAAGTTAAGATTTTGTAAATCTACTTAAGTTAGAACCATGTTTATTTATCTCTGTGAACATCCAATCATAAGTCATTTTAAGACCATCTTTTAGTTTAATTTTGAAATTCCAATTTAAAATTTTCCTAACTAAATCGTTATTACTAGACCTTCCCCTAACACCTTTGGGCTTGTCTAGTTGATAATCTCTTTTCAATTTTTTTATATTTGAAATATCCTCAATTATATCAATCATCTGATTTATTGAAACTTGTTCATCACTTCCAATATTAACTGGATCAGAATAATCAGACTCAAATAATCTTAAAGTGCCCTCAATACAATCATCAATGTATAAAAAACTTCTTGTCTGTTTTCCGTCACCCCAAACGACAATATTATTCTCGTCATTTTTTTTTGCATTAATAATTTTTCTACATAAAGCTGCTGGTGCTTTTTCTCTTCCACCATCATATGTTCCAAATGGACCATATACATTATGATATCTAGCGATTCTTACTTCAATTCCATAATCCTCCATAAAATGTCTGCACATTCGTTCACTAAATAATTTTTCCCAACCATAACCATCTTCTGGATTAGCTGGATAGGCATCATTTTCTTTCAACCCTTCCACAAATATGTCGTTTTGTTTTGCTTGATTATAAGCACATGCACTTGAAGAAAAAAAATATCTTTTGATCCCATCCTCTTTACAAGCAATTAATAAATTTGTGTTTATTAAGACTGATTGCATACATTCCGCTTTATTATTTTCAATAAAGCCCATTCCTCCCATATTGCAGGCCATATTAAATACATAATCAATATTTTTTGTAACTTTTCTACAATTCTGAATTTCTTTCATGTCCATTGAATAATGATTTTCTACATTCTCAAAATCTTGGAACCAATACTCTTTTGGTTTTATATCGACTGCTACAATGGAATTGTTATCAAGTAATAATTTTTTTACTAAGTGGCCACCTATAAAACCACCTGCCCCTACAATTAATATTTTTTTATTTTTTATCATAATCTAAACTTTATTATTTACTTTTAAAAATTGAATTAAAGAAAAATAAATTACAAAAAATGTTGAAAATGTTAAATAAAAATTGAATTTTAAAAATATAAACAAAATAATAGGAAAAATAGATAAAGAAAATAGAATTAAATTTGAAAAAAAAAGTGAATATCTTTTAATTAAAAGATGGTGTATGTGATTTCTGTCCCCGAGAAATACATTCTTGTTATTAATTAATCTAATAATTGTAAGTCTGATTAAATCAAATCCAGGTAATAAAAGTAAGAAAAAAATTTCATCCACATAAATAATACTTTTTTGAATATTATATTCATAAATTAATGAGATAGACAAAATACCACTTAATAAATATATGCCACTATCCCCCAAAAAAAGTAAATTTTTAAAATTCATCAACATAATAATTAAAATGATTATTATACTTATTAAATAAAAAAAATGAAAATTACTTTTCATTAACAAGTAAGAAAAAAAAAAGATGAATATCAAGCACGATTGCCCATTTATTCCATCATAAAAATTTAATGCATTTGTTAAAGTCAAAATACAAAAGATTGTAAATACAACCGAAAAATTTTCAAAAAAAATTCTATTTTCATAAAAAGATAATGAAAAATTTGATACTATTAAATTTTTATTTAAGGATATTGTAATTAAAATTAAAATAATTGATAAAAATATTTTTTTGATTGGCATAAGTCTAAATTTATCATCATATAAGCCTAAAAGAAAATAACTATATATTAAAAACAAAATCGAGAATATCTCTAACTTATTTACAAGCTCAAGATCTAAAAATAAAAAATCTTTTAAAAAAAAAATTTGATAAACAAATATTATGAAAAAATTCGTAGCTAAAATTAAACCACCAATTAAAGGTATTTTTTTTCCATGTAACTTTAATTTTCCATCTGGAATATCATAAATATTCAAAATTTTAGAAATTTTTTTTAAACTTAAAAAAAAAGACAAGTTAATCAATAACAAAAAGTAAATAAACATCATGAGATCAATATCTTTTTATAAGAAAACTTATAAAGTTTTTTAAAATTACCACTTAGAAAAAATATAATTAAATGATTTTGAAAAAGGTCCACCAGAATTTTTTAACTCTTCATTTTGTCTTTTTTGTGAAAATTTAAAATTATTAATCTCCATTATTTTAATAATATTATTACATTGTGTTTTAAAATTTTCATTAATTTCAACGGAAATACTTTTTATTTTTTTTTTCTCGCAAAAATTCCCCTGCCCCCTTAAGAATTAAATGCTCAATTCCGTCCACATCTATTTTTATATAATCAGGAATATCAAGTATTTTATTTTTTAATATGTGCTTAAGACTTTTTCCTAATAACTTATATTTCATGTTATAATTTTGACTTTTGCCTTCAAAATTAAATTTCTCTCCATAAGAATTTAACGCTGCACCCTCTCTAAATTCAGTGTCTTGCATCATTAAAAACCTCTCATTTTTGTCCGATAAAGGATTTGAAAAAATACTTATACGTTCCTCAAGATTATTAATTGCTATATTTCTTGCTAGGACTCTTAAGTTATTACTTGAAGGTTCAAAACTTATAACTGTGCAATTTGAATGAATAGTTGCAGCGTATATCGAATATAAACCTATATTTGATCCAATATCCCAAAATATTATTGGCTTAGTTTTATCGAATGTTTGAATCCATTCGAGAGTTTCGGGTTCTTTTGTAAAAAAAGTTTCAACTCTCCATTTAGTCAAATTATTTGGTATAAAAAAAATTGTTTGTTTTTGATTTATGATTATTTTCTTATAACTATCTTCGGTAAGAAATTCTTTAAACCAAGAAAGAAAGCTTTTATTAATTGAATAAGTTAAAATGTTGTCAAAAAATTTTAATATTTGGTAAAAAAAAAATGCAAATTTTCTAAACATTCTAAAATATTATTTTATTGTGAAATTAAAATATCTATACAATAACGGATTAAACTTTTCTCTTAATTTTATCTTATAAAAATTAATATTTTCTGCCTCACAAGCCCTCTTTAAATCATAAGTCATCATGTTATATACTAAAACTATTCTATTAGAAATTTTATCCCCTTCATAAGAATGCCAACTAAATTCCTCTGATCTTGAAAAAAAGAATGCTCTGTTTTGTTTCCATTCTATTTCTTTTTTATTTTTTCCATTTTTATCATCGTAAATATATGTCCCATTATTTTTTTGAGGGGTAAGATAAATAACCCCGCTCAAAAGTTTTGTTGGAATATCTCTATGAATGGGAAAAGAATAATCTTTACCAGTTTCAATTATACTAAATTCAGAATAATCAAATAATTCAATTTTTTTTGGAGATAATTCTCCCAATATCTCAACTCCAATATTTGTATATTCATTATGTAAAGATTTGATTAATTTTTCACTCAAACAAGATAAATTTGTTTTACCTTTATTATCTATCATGTTTTTATAAACAGTTGCTTTTTTTGGATCATTATATTTTAGTTGGAGGTTGCATAATTCCTGAAAATGATTTTGTTTTAAGAAATTATCTATTATTTTGAAAGTTTTCATTTTGTTTTCTTAGGTGATTAATTGTTGTTTCTAAACCATCATCAAAATTTGTTTGTGGATACCATAAAGTTAATTTTTGAATTTTTTTAATACTTGGATATGAGTCAATTGTTTCATCTTTTCTTAATCTAATTTTACCAAATTGTGGTTTTCCATTATTGATTAATTTTTGAATTTTTTTAATTACTGATTTAACTTTTAAATTTTTGTTGGATCCAATATTTATTATTTGTCCTATTGTATCTTTAGATTTAAATATCATAAATATAGCTTTCGTAAAATCATTAATAAATAAAAAGTTTCTAACTTGCTTACCAGTGGAACAACCAAAAACTTTTCCATTTAAACATTGTGTAACAATAAAAGGAATTAATCTATTGGTTTTTTGACCTGGCCCATAAATTAAATATGGTCTTAAAATTGTCACTGGAAAAAAATATCTTTTATTAGCGTCTAAACAATGCTTTGTGGATAGAAGTTTTGATTTTGCATAAATACTTTTTAATTTTTGGGAGGAAAATTTACTATTTTTTTCAATATGAGGTGATTTGGTGTCACCATATTCTAAACTGCTCCCTATTTGAATGAATTTTTTAATAGGTTTATTTTTAAAAAACCTGACTAAATTTTTACAACCAATGAAATGACTCTTAAACGTTTTTTTTTTATTAGCATGATCAACATAACCCCCAAAATTAATAACATAATCAACATTAAATTTTATTACTTTTACCAGCGAAGAATACGAAGAAATGTCACAGATCAAATACTTTACATTTTTAATTTTATCACTTTTGACAGGTTTTTTTGTAGAAAGACTATAAACTTTAAATTTTTTTTTTATTGCTGAATTAATAAAACTTGAACCTAAAAAACCAGTACCACCAACAACTAAAACTCTTTTCAAAATTTTAAAACCTTTCTTTTTAATAAGTTTTCTAAAATTTCTTTATCTCTTAAAGTATCCATGCATTGCCATATATTCTTATGTTGGAAAGCCATTAGTTGACCTTTTTTTGATAATATTTGTAGAGGTTGCTTTTCAAAATAAATCTTATCTGACTTAATAAGATTTAACACTTGAGGCTCTAAAACAAAAAAACCACCATTAATCCAACCAACATCTAAATTTGATTTTTCACGAAATAATATGACTTTACTTTTTTTTAATTTGATTTTCCCAAATCTTGCTGGTGGTCTTACAGCTGTTAAGGTTGCTAATTTTTTATTTTTTATGTGAAATTTAAGTAAATTATCTAAATTTACATTACTTAAACCATCTCCATAAGTCATGAAAAATCTTTCATTTCCAAGATATTTTTTTAATTTTTTTATTCTTCCTCCTGTCATTGTTTTTTGACCTGTTTCAATCAAATTAACCACCCAAGGGAAACGATTCCTTTTAAAAAAATTTTTTAAAATTTCACCTTTATAACCAACAGCTACATAAAAGTTTTTAAAACCATAATTAAAAAAATGTTTCATTATATAATAGATAATAGGTTTACCATTTAAAGGAATCATTGGTTTTGGTATTGATTTTGTATATTCAGATATTCTTGTACCTAAACCTCCAGCTAAAATTACTACTTTCATTTTATTTTTTTCTGCATTGGTAATCATAAATATTTAAAATTTAGTAAATTTTTTATTATTTAGATAATATTTTAATTGAAATAATGAAAATTCATACATATTAGCTTTTTTTTCATAAAATTCTTTATACCAAATACCAGTAAGATAAATTGTGTTGTCAAGATTTAATTTTGGTTTCCATTTTAAAATTTTATTAGATTTTTTACTATTAAGTTGAAGTAAATTTGCTTCTTTAAAATTTTTATTTTTTTGAATTAAAATTTTACCTTTAATCCAGTATCTTCCAAAATTTTTTATTAAACTGATAACTTTAAAATTATTAGATTTTGATGGACCAAAATTAAAAGACTCTCCATTAATATTTTTATTTTCTTTTAGTTTTATTGCTAAAATAGCGTACCCAGTAATGACATCAAAAATGTGTTGCCAAGGTCTTGTTGAATTTGGATTTCTTATCTTTAATGTTTTTTTTTGGGACCATTTTAATACACAATCAGGAATAATTCTATCAACTG
>MDTG01316439.1_pt1 | contig 10836 bp, 10 predicted proteins | sample 811421 | NCBI WGS metagenome assembly MDTG01 (sample SAMN05326645, study PRJNA326480) | marine metagenome | isolation source: seawater | place: Pacific Ocean: South East | collected 2011 | reverse complement strand
TTTTTTAATCCATTTATATTACCGTCTAATTCATTATTAATAATGATGTGTGGTTTTTTCGGAAAATCAGCTTTAATATCTAATCCGACAATATTTTCTTTAGCCCTGACATATACTTTATTTTTTTTTCCAAGTTTAATTATTTTTTTAATTGAGCATTTAATTACAATCTGAATAAGATTATGTATTTCTTTTTTTAGTAATTTATCCGCTTTATAATTAAGGCCAATAGTTGGATAAATTACGTTTATATTATTTGTCAAAAATAATTTTAATATTAGGATTTCAGGAAAAACTTTTTTTGTTCTTTCTTCTTTTGTATATCCATAATTATATCCAAGATTATTTATAATTTTTCTAATGTTATCTCCATCCAATATAACAGTTCTACCAATCAACCTTTGAACAGAATTATGAATCCTTTTTGCTAAGGAGGATTTTCCAGCACCTGCATAGCCGTTGATCGTTATACAAATTCCCTTTTTCATTTTGTTATAAATATGTTAAATCTAAATTTGCTATTTTCCTTTTTAATTAAATTTTGTGGAGAAAATTTAATTTTATATTTTTTTATTTTACAATAATTTATAAAAAACTCCTTGTTATAAAATCTATGTTTTACTTGATTATATTTTAAATTAAAATTTTGTTTCCCAATATTTTGGATAACTGATCTTTTCCATTTATTGTATTTTATTTTGTTTGGTATATCTAATAAAAATATTTTAGTTTTAGGATTTGCCAAAGATAAAATTTCGTTAAGAACCTTTTTAGCATAAAATTCACTCGGAAAATATTGAAATATAGAATTTGCAAAAATATAAGAATAATTCCTTTTTTTTAGAATTTTCAGATTATTCACTTCCCTAACATAAAAGTTTGAGGGATTTAAAAATTTTTTACAATGTTTTATTAATTCTTTGCTAAAATCAACACCATAGCAATTAATTTTTTTTTTAAAAAAAGGAAACAAAAAAGCTCCCGCCCCACAACCAATTTCTAAAATATTATCTTTTTTTGTAATATTATATTTTTGAACAAAATGATTAATATAATTATTCCAATCATTAACATTAATATTAGATGTAGGACTAAAATGGCCATTTAATGATAGGAGATCCTGTAAGTTTTTTGACTTTTTTCTTTTTGCATTTTGATTCCAAATTGATTTCCATTTTTTGTTTTTCATCCAGTAATATTAATTTTTTTTATTTAAGTTTATTAGGTCGACAAAATTTTTTTTTGCATCATCTTTTTCTAAAAAATTATTAATATAATCTTCAATTTGATTTTTTATATTAATTTTTTGTGTCGGATTGCTAAATCTTGACATTTCTAAACTTCCATAAAATTCTTTTATGAAGTCAGTTGAATTATATTTGTTAGCCTTTTTTAGGATTTCCATGTCAATATTTTCATATTTAAAAAATGTTAAAGTTTTAAAAATAGTTTCATCAGTATTTTCAATTAAATTATCAAAATTTAAAATAAGAAATTTTTCTTTGTTTTTTAATTTTTTTATCCAATATGTATAAAAGAAATTAAGCCTTGATAATTCATCTTTAATTATTTTTGTATTAATTTTTTTTTCATTTAAAGTAAATTTAGAATAATAATTGCTATTATTAATTAAATATATATATCTTGAAATAATCCAAGATTTTGGTTCTCTTATCAAAATTAGAGGATTTATATTACTTGCTTCAAGATCATATAAATCACAATTCATTGTTGGATGACGAGAAAAAATTACTCTTTTTGATAAAAACTCTCTTTTTAAATTTTCATCTAATTTTTCAAAATTAATATTTCTTTTTAAATCTATTACTCTCCACATATCACTAAAAACAATAGACGGCCCACTATTTATCCATTCATTATTGAGTTTGTCGTAAAATGGAATACCATTTCCGAGCTTATTTTTTATTTCAAAATAACTATTAATACATTGTCTTAAAAAATTACTTCCGCTTGATTGAGGAGAAATTAAAAAATTAATATTTGATGTTTCGTATTCACTATTTAATTTAATAAAATTATATAGTCTTTTTTTTTCTTTAAATATTTTTTTAAAAAAAATTAAATTAAAGATCACATAAGTTTGAATACCACCTAAAAGATCAAATTTAAATTTTTGTGGATATATGTTGATACCTATGAATTTACTTATTTTTTTTAGTTTCCATCTAATATCGTAGTTTTTGTAAAAATTGACTAACTTTTTTAACATAAATTTTATTTAATAAGTTTACGAGCTAGTTTAAGATCTTTGATGTTATCAATATTAACATAATCATTTTTTATTTCATAATAGAGACTATTATTTGGCAGAACTTTTTTGTAATTCAAAATAGTTTTCCTCGAATAGAAATAACCAACACCATTTCTTATATATGTATCATTTAAAAGTTGTCTTGATTTAAATTTATCTCCATTTTTACTAAAATATTTAAGTTTTTTATTTTTAAAATATAATTGTTTTATTGGATTAAATTTATTATCTATTTTAGAAACTGTCCAAAGAGCATCAGGCCTTTTTTGTTTTATAATTCTAAAGCATTTTTTGAAATCATCAATTTTTCTCACAGGAGATGTTGGTTGAAGACAAACAACATAATCAAACTTTTTTTTAAAATATTTTTCATATCTTTTTAATTCAAAGGTAAGTACCTCAAGATCTGTGGTATTTTTTTTTGCGAGCCTTTTTGGCCGTAAAAATTTTAAATATTTATACTTATATTTTTTTAAGAAATACAAATATTTGATAGAGTCTGTACTTAATATAATTTTATCAAATATTTTTAGTTTTTTTGCAAAAATAAATGAATGTTCAATAAGGGTTAACTTTTTGATTTTTTGAATATTTTTATTTTTAATACCTTTACTTCCAGATCTAGCAGGAATTATACACAAGATATTCATATAGAGATTTATAAAATTACTTGTATATAATTGTGAATTTTATACAAGTAAAGACATAATCAAATACATATGCTCATTGGATGTGATTTATTTACAAGTTCTATAGATTTTCAAAAATTATCTTTTAAAGATCTTTTAAGAATAACAAAATTGAAGGGTATAAAAATAATACCAATAAATCCGAAATTGAAAAATAATTCAAATTATTCAAAAATAGATATTTATTGGGGCAATAGAATTAATCAAAATATTTTGGTGAAAATGAAAAGACTTAAATGGATTCATTATGGATCTACCGGTATAAATCATGATATTTTAAATTATGCTTTAAAGAAAAATATTAAAATAAGCAATACTAAGAAGATTTTTGATGAGTCTGTAGCTGCTACTTGTCTTGGATTTATATTTTGCTTATCTAGAGGAATACACTATTCAATATTGTTTAAAAATAAAAAAATATATGGAAGAAATATTTATGACAAAATTTATTACAATATGAATGATGTTTTTAAAAAAAAAATTCTTTTTGTGGGTTATGGAAATATTGCAAAAATGATTGCAAAAGTATGTAAATCAATGGATATGAGCATATATTTAATAAAAAGAAAAATAAAAAAAAATTCGGTAAACTCTTTTACTCTAAAAAATTTAAATAAAGCAGTCAAAGATAAAGACTTTATCGTAAATCTACTTCCTTTTACTTTAAAGACTAAAGAAATTTTCGATTTAAAAATTTTCAAAAGTATGAATAAAAGATCTTTTTTTATTAACTTAGGAAGAGGTGAAACTGTAAATGAAAGAGATTTAGAATTATCAATAAAAAAAAACTATATTTCAGGAGCAGCCTTAGATGTTGTTCAGAATGAACCAATTAAAAAAAATTTTCATTTACTAAAATATAACAATGTTATAATTACACCTCATATTGCTGCCGTAAATACGAGATATAAAGTTAAGCAAGTAAATTTGTTTAGTGAAAATTTAAATAAATTTTTGAATAAAAAAAAATTAAAATACTTAGTTAAAAATATTTAGGTTATGAAAAGAATAAAACTGATTGCTGAAATTGGCTGGAATCATATGGGAAATATTAATTTAGCAGAAAAAATGATAATTGAGGCAAGTAAAGCAGGTGCTGATTTTGCAAAATTTCAGACGTGGCAAGTAAAAAACCTTAAACCTGGCCCATGGGACAATGATGGGAGAAGACAAATTTATAAAAAGGCTGAATTAAAAAAGAAAGATTATGATATTTTATTAAAAATTTGTAAAAAAAATAAAATAAAATTTTTAACTAGTCTTTTTAATGAAGAAGATTATGAACTGATAAGCCATTTAGGTCTTAAAGAAATTAAAATTCCTTCACCTGAAAACAGAAATAAATCACTATTAAAATTTTGTGCAAAAAAATTTAAAACTATATATTTATCTACAGGAGCAGCAAAGATAGCTGAAATAAGAAGAAGTTATAATTTGTTAAAAAAAAGAAAAACGCATATTATGCACTGTATATCCTCATACCCTTGCGATGATCAAAATGTAAATTTAAAAAGAATTGAACAATTAAAAAAAATTTCTCCTTTAATTGGTTTAAGTGATCATACCCCAGATATTTTATCTAGCTTATTTTCACTACCTTATGGAGTTGATTTAATTGAGAAACACTTTACTATAAATAATAAATTGCCTGGTAGAGACAATAAATTTGCAATTTTACCTAGAGATCTGAAGAATCTTAGAGATAAAGTTGACAGATTTACTTTCATGGAAAAAAAAGCAAACAAACTTATTAAAGCCGAGATTGAAGTTAGAAAAATCTACTCTGGAAGATGGAACAAAATTTAAAGATTAATCAAATCGTTTCATATACTCAAAAAAGTAAATTTGGTGAGGGAAAATATTATGGATATGGCAAAGAAAAATTTCTAGGTATTATTAAATTAGGCACAAACAAAAATATTATTGGATATGGTGAAACTTTAGTAGGTGTTTACTCGCCTAAGTTATTTAAGATCAATATTTCTTATATTTCAAAATTTATTGTAGGTAAAGATTTAAAATCATCTTTAAGGCAACTTACCAACCTTAAAAGAAATAAATTTTTTTTTGATAGTGGAATTTTAAAAAGTATTATATCAGGAATTGAAATTGCAATCTTTGATATTTTAGCCCAAGCAAATCACTGTAACCACTCAAATATAATAAAAAATTATTTTCAAAAAAAAAATCAAATATCAAAAAATACAAAAGTTTATGCAAGTGCCGGTTCTATTAATAGTAGTTTAAAAGATTTAAAAAAGGATATTCACAGATCTAAAGGATTTGAAATCAACACTTTTAAAGCAAGGATTGGTTTAAACAAAAATTTTTCAAAAAAAATCGATATCCTTAAAAATGAAATAGATAATTTTGCATTAGATTTAATTGCTAATACATATAAAAAAAATGAAGATTTAAGAAAAGTCCAATCTTTTTTAAATTATATAAAAAAAACAAAGCCTGTTTGGATTGAGGAAATTTTGAATACAGATTCATTGTATAAATTTAAAGGATTAAAAAAACATAAGCTAAAATTTTCATATGGAGAAAATTTCAACTCATTTTCTGATTTTGTTAGTTTACTCGAATATTATAAATTTAATTTTATTAACCCGGATCTTTCTCATCTTAGCACATTCGATTTTGAATTTCTTTGTAATTTCCTTGAAAAAAGAAACCATAAAGATAAAATTATTATTCATTGCTGGGGTGGAGCAATTAATTTTATATATAGCTTGTATATTTCGCAAGTTTTTTCTAAAAATGTTAAATTTGTTGAGTTTCCGATTGCAGAGTCAAATTTTATGAAAAAAGTTTTTCAAAATATATCTATTGTAAATTCCAAATGTTTTATTAATGAAAGAATTAAATCATTTAAAGATATTATTGATACTAATAAATTAGAGAAAATTGAAACATCAAAATTAACTTTTAACTTTTATTAAATGTTAGAAACATTAATAATAATTAGAACAAAAAATGAAGATAGATGGTTAAAAGCAACCCTAGAAAAAATTTTTTCTCAAAAATATAAAAAGTTTAAAATAGCAATAGTCGATAATTATAGTACTGATCGAACTTTAGAAATTGCAAAAAGATATAAAACAGAAATATTTAAAATAAAAAAATTTTTGCCTGGTAAAGCAATAAATATACCCATAAAAAAAATAAGATCTAATTTTGTGGTGTGTTTATCTGCCCACTGCATACCTACAAATGATAATTGGTTAAGCAACTTATTGAAACCTTTAAAAAATAAAAAAGTAGCCGCTGTCTATGGAAAACAATTACCTATGTTTAATTCTGATTCTCAAAATTATCGAGATTTAAAAATTGTTTTTGGCAATGATAAAAGAATACAAAAAAAAGATTATTTTTTTCACAATGCTAACTCAGCAATTAGAGCAAGTTTACTAAGAAAATACTTATTTAATGAAAAAGTATCAAATATAGAGGATCGAATATGGGCAAAACAAATATTAAATTTGAAAAAAAACTTTCAAATTATTTATGAACCTAATGCAGGAGTATTTCATCATCATGGACTACATCAGAGTAATAATAAAAAAAGATTAGAGGGTGTAATAAAAATAATGAAAAATATAGAAAATGAAAATTTATATCCAGAAGAATTTTTAGCTAACAATCAGAAAATTTACGCATGTATTATCGGCAAGCAATACAAAAAATTATCAAAAAAATATATTAATATTAATAAATCATTAATATCTAAGCTTGATCAAAATAAATCTATTGAGAAAATTATCATGGTTGTAGATAAAAAATATTTTAATAAATATTTTTATAAAAAAAGTAAAAAATTTATATTTATTAAAAGAAACAAATATATCAAATCCTTAACCATCAGAAATTTATTAATGTATATTTATAAAAAATTTACTAAGGTTGATATTGATTATATGATGTACTTTAATTTAGATTATTTACATAGACCAAAAAATTTCATTAATGAATTAGTTGAAAAAGCATTACACGGAATAAACAATGTTGTTGTTTATGCATATAAAATTAGTGCAAAATACGTTTACAATGATAAAAAAAAAATTGTTATCGTTAATAAAAAATTGAAAAAAAGTAATAATTTTTCAGTCACATATAATTATCTTTATGGGCTGGGTAGTATTTTTTATTTTAATAAATTAAAGAATTTAAGTCTTAAAGATAAGGATATAGAAGTTATTAGTCTTAAAAATATTAAATATCTTGAAAGAGAAAGCAAAAAATAAGATTATTAGTTATGTCAGATCTATTATTAAAAAAGAAACTTGCAGATTTATATAAAGCTTTGTCATATCATGGTATTAGTGACTTAACAGCTAATCACGCATCAATACTCACGTCTGACAAAAAAAATTTTTACACAAATCGACATCAGGATTTATTTGAGGAAATTACCCCAAAAAATTTAATTAAAGTAAATTTATTCGAAAAAAAAAAAAGTATTTTAAACAAGATAAATATTGCAGGGTTTTATATTCATCGAAATCTTCATTTATCAAAATATGCACCAAGAGCAATATTGCACACACATTCAAAAAATGCTGTTGCAATTTCATGTCTAAAAAAAGGTTTTTTAACTAGACTAAACCAATCAAGTTTAAGATTTTTTAATGCTGTTGAATATGTTGATTATAATGCAATTGTTATAAATCAGAAGGAAGGAGAAAAAATTGCTAAAAAACTTAAATCTAATACTAGAGTAATTATATTAAAAAATCATGGAGTCATAATATTGGCAAAATCAATTGAGGAGTTATTTCATTTAACATTTCATTTTGAAAAATGTGCTGACATACAATTAAAATTATCAAATCAAAATATAAAATTAGTTCCAGAAAAAATTGCTAGAGATACATTTAAAATGCATCAAAGTTTTGGACCAGTTGGAAAATTATCTTGGGAAGCAAGTTTAAGAGTATTAAAAAAAAATTATTTTTAAAAAATATATCTATTTTAAATTAGAATTGTAATAATTTTCAAAGTGTTTTGTGAGAAGAAGAGAGCCCTCTATTGTTAGATGAGTTTTATCTCTGTGCGTAAGCAAATCTTTCTTTGAATCATAAGAATAACATAGATCATTAGGACATAAAATATCATATGGATTATAAAAATAAATATTTTTATAATTGTCTAAAGTTTTATCAATATTTAGATAAAAATTTTTAAGATCTCTTTTTTCAAAATCTAAAATTTTACTATAAGTACAATCTATTGATTTTATAAAACATTTTAAAGGATCATTTGAACTTCTAATGTTAGGAACTGGTCCTAAAACAAGAAGTTTAATATTACTATTAAAATTATTAATTAACTTTTTGAAAATCTTAAGGTCATGTAAATTATCGATGTGGGTAGAATAAATAACTTCATCATAAACTTTAGATAAAGAATTGATTCTTTTAAAATCAATTTTTTCGAATAAATTTGTCTTATGTTCAAAGTAAAAATCATCATTGGTTTTTATGGAGTTTATCATTGGAATAAAATTTGCAGAATGACTATTTCCTTCTAAAAATAAAATTTTTTTAGAGTTAATCTTTTCATTGATACATTCTTTTCTTAATCTTTTTTTATTAAGATTAAAATCATCAGAATTTTCAGTACAATATCTATAAACTTGATTACCATCTATACTAATTTTATAAAAAACAGTTCTATTTGTATAATTTTTTGAATTTTCTAAAAAATTTAAACTATAAATTAAATTTTTAAAACTTGCTTTAATTTTATTTTCATAGCTTTTTTGAAAAGCAAAATAACTTATATTTAAAAATGTTATTAAAAGACATATAGAAATTAAAAAAATATTTTTTTTTCTAAAAGAAAAATTTTTATATCTAAATTTTTGCTCAATATATAAAAAAGATAAGGTTGATAATAATAATGTTAACAAAAATATTAAAAATATTTTTATGTAATGATCTACAAAATATAAATTATAAAAATATATAATAGGTAAATGCCAAAGATAGAAAGAGTATGAAATATTTCCTAAAAAAACTATTGCTTTATTTTCAAACACCACTTTTCCAAATTTATTTGTTTCATAAAATAAGATAAAAAAACATGCTAATATTGAGGAAAAAACTGTTAAATTTACTTTTGAAATATAATTACCATTCATTATAAATATTATTAAAATTAGAAATGATATTAATGAAAGTGCATAAATCTTATTTTTAAACTTGATTGATATTAAAAAAGTTAATGTTCCCAATAGAAATTGCCAGAATCTAAAAAGTGGAGAATAAAAAATTATTTTTTCACTATTAGAAAAAAAATATAGAAAAATAATATTAGCAATTATTAGGATAACTAAAATAATTATATTTAAATTGATTTTATTTATATTTTTTAAAAGAATTATTAAAAAAATGGGAAATAAAATGTAAAATTGTTCTTCAACTCCAAGTGACCACGAATGAGCAAAAGGATCATCAAAAACTGTATCAAAATAATCTTTTGTAGAAAAAAGATAATATAGATTTGATACACCTAACAATGTAAATATAAATACTTTAAAATTTTCTAAAAATAGATCTAAAGGTTGAAAAAAAATTATAAAAATTATGGAAATACTAAATATACAAAATAATACCGGATAAATTCTTTTTATCCTTTTTTTATAAAAATTCAAAAAATTGAATTCTTTATTAATTATATACTCATTATAGATTCTAGCTGTGATTACATAACCTGAAATTATAAAAAAAATATCAACACCAATATATCCATATTCAAAGTTAAATAATTTCAAGTGATAAAAAAAAACAAGAAGGACTGAGATAGCTCGCAAAAATTGAATATGATTAATTAATTTTTTATCCATTCTATATGATTTTAAAATTATTTTTTTTCTGCAATTGCTATAAGCGTATCTGTTTGTTTTAAATCAATAAGTTTTTTTGTATAGTAATAACTTAATTTATCAGCACTAAAATTCTTAAAAGTATCATGTCCACCAGGTTTTCTATTGATAAACCAACCTAAATGATTGGAAAAATTATATCTTTGAAAACATTTTATATTTATATTTTTAAAGCCAGAACAGTACAAAACTTTTTTTAATGATTTTATAGTATGTAGTATTAAATGTTCACTCCAAAATGTAAAATTTTTAAATTCTTTAAGTTCTTCTTGTAAGATTAAAAAATCTTCCGCATGAGGCACTTCGATGATAATTTTTCCACCTTTTTTTATTTTTTTATTTAGTAATTGAAGTGTTTTGACTTGATATGGGATGTGTTCAAGTACATGAAACATAGTTATTAGATCAAAACTTTTATTAAAATCATTGATATTTTTGAATATATTAATTTTTTTATTATTCCTTTTTATAAAATCAACACATTCATTCCTTAGTTCCACAGCATTGTAAGATTTAAGTTTTTTAACTTTAGATAAAAATCCTCCCCACCCACAACCAAAATCAAGAACATCTTTATTTTTACAATATTTATTAAACAGATTTGCTCTTCTTAAATCATCATCAAGCTTATGAGATTTAATTAATTTGTTTTTTGTTTTTGTAAAAATAATTTTTTTGTTATTTTTTTGTCTAATTTTTGCATATTTTACAAGATTGTAATAATTTGTATTAGTAATAAATTTTTCAAGAAAAATAATTTTTGTTTTTTTATCTTGATAAACTGCAATATTTTTGTCTCTAGTTTTGTTGTTAATTTTGATTAAGTTTTTACCTGAAACTAATTTCAATTTTCTTAATTCATGATATATAGGGTTTTTTATACTTTTCATAAGAAGTAATTATAATAAATATACGTTTTTTTGATAAATTCAAATTAGCTATGAACAATAAATAGACAAGAAATAGTGTAAATAAAAGTGATGTTT
>MDTG01303184.1_pt1 | contig 10836 bp, 7 predicted proteins | sample 811421 | NCBI WGS metagenome assembly MDTG01 (sample SAMN05326645, study PRJNA326480) | marine metagenome | isolation source: seawater | place: Pacific Ocean: South East | collected 2011 | reverse complement strand
CTATACTCATCTGAGGAGTATTGCCATTGGCTATCTCTTCTCGAATTCTCTGAAATATTAGAACATTAGCATCAACGGCCATCCCTACCGTTAAGACTATTCCAGCTATTCCCGGTAACGTAAGGGTAGCTTGAAGCACCGATAAAACAGCAATTATAAGGACTAAATTTACTAAAAGAGCCAAATTTGCAAATAACCCAAATTTTCCATAATAAAATAACATAAAAAACATCACACAGATTAACCCTATAATTACAGAACGATAGCCGCTTTTAATGTTATTCTCACCAAGAGTGGGTCCAACAGTACGCTCTTGAATTATTTCCATGGGCGCAGCCAAAGAACCTGCACGAAGAAGAAGTGCTAGGGTTCTTGCATTTTCGGTGTTTGCCAAACCGGTTATCTGAAATCTTTTTGATAACTGATCACGTATCGTAGCGATATTTATAACTTCTTCAAATCTCTTACCCTTTCTTTGTTCGATAAAAACAACCGCCATTGGTCTGCCGATTCTTTCCCTAGTGACCTTGCTAAAAATCCTAGAGCCTTTACCATCTAATGTTATAAAAACCGCGGGTGAACCACTTTGTTGATCAAATCCGGAGGACGCATCAATAACATACTCACCTGTCAGCAACACTTTTTTTTCTAGTAAAACAGGTGAGCCGTCAATTTTACTAAATAATTGGGATCCAACTGGCAACCTTCCAGACGTAGCGTCTCTTACGTCGCCATCCATAAATACCATCCTGAACTCAAGAGAAGCTGTAGCTCCTATTATTTTTTTTGCTTGAGCGGTATCTTCAATCCCAGGAAGCTGTACAACAACCCTGCTCTGACCTTGCCTTTGAATAACTGGCTCTGAAACTCCGAATTCATTTACCCTATTTCTTAAGGTAGTGAGGTTTTGTTGCAATGCATTCTCAAGTGATTCAACTAGATAGTTTTCTTTAACGGCAATACCAATTTCAGTACTAGAGTCGGAAAATATATCGATAGTCTCAAGCCTTGAGCTTAATAACTCCTTGCTCTTCTCGAGTGCCTTGATGGAACTAAAAATAACCTTAATTCTGTCTCGGTCTATGGTAGCCGATTGATATCTAATTTTTTCTTCGCGAAGAGTAGTTTTAACTTCCTCAAATGTCTGATTTAGTTTTTGGACTTTGACAGCCTGCGTGTCAACCTGCATTAAAAAATGTACGCCACCTCGCAAATCCAGACCCATAAACATAGGGCTTGCTCCAAGTAGCTCTAACCACTTAGGGCTCGTTGGCGATAAGCCATAAGCAAGAATCGCCTCAGTAGAATCAACTACTGAATTCAAACTCTGCATAACGATACTACGGCTTTGGTGGTCGTCAAACTTAATAATAAAACCAGTATCGGACTTTTCAATATTTTTTGGTTTTATCCCAGTTTCATCAATGCGCTCATTGATTTTATTTTCAATTAATTCAACATCATCAGCTCGATTCTGGAAAGAAACGAATATCGAATAATCCTGAGGAAAGAGATTGGGTGAGGCATATATTAAGCCCAATATGATAATGCTAACTATAAAAACATATCTCCATCTTGGGTATTGATTCATTTTATTTCCTCAAACTAAAACTGTCAGTACTTTATTTTCAAAAAATATCGTAATTAGGTTATTTTTTGTAGGTTCCTTTGGGCACGACCTGCGCGATGGCCTGTCGCTGGACCTTTACTGCCACCTCTTTTGTGATCTCAATTTTCAAAAAACTTTCATCCAACTCTTTAATTTTACCTAACAATCCTCCGTTGGTGATAACCTCATCTTCGACCTCCAGAGCTTTGATCATTTTAGTATGCTCCTTTTGACGTTTCATTTGGGGTCTAATCAAAAAAATGTAAAAAACAACAAATAGTAATATGAGAGGAATAAATTGACCAACACCTGGAGATTGCGATTCTGCTGCCGTCTGCGCGACCGCGTTAGCTATTATAAGATCCATAGAATTTCCTAATTCCTTTTTTAACACCAAAAATAATAGTTTAACATAGTCTAAAAATTATCCGTTATATTTAGACAAAATATTGAATTTATAGTCATCCCATTGATTTTTTAAAATTGCCTCACGGGCACATTCCATAAGTTGCATAAAATAGTGAACATTATGAATAGTATTTAATCTAGACCCCAATATTTCATTAGTTTTATCTAGATGATGCAAGTAAGAAATTGAAAAATTTTGACAAGTATAACATGAGCAACTGGGATCAATTGGAGAAAGCATTTTCTTGTATTTGGAATTTCTGAGCTTAACAATACCTTTGCTAGAAAAAAGATAGCCGTTCCGAGCATTTCTTGTAGGTAACACACAGTCAAACATATCTACTCCACTATCAACCGCATTGATTAAATCCGATGGAGTGCCAACACCCATTAAATACCTAGGTTTATCAATTGGTAATAACTTTGCTGTATGTCTAGTAATTTCATAGAGAACGCTTTGAGGCTCCCCAACAGACAATCCTCCAATCGCATATCCATCGAAGCCTATATCAACAATTGTAGCCGCTGATTTTTCTCTCAAATCTTTAAACATACCACCCTGAACGATACCGAACAGAGAACCATTTGAAGCAGAGTGCGCCTGTTTCGACCTATCTGCCCAACGTATCGAGAGTTCCATCGACTTTTTAACTTTTTCGTAATCGGAACTAAAAGGAGGGCAATCATCAAAAATCATTCTAATATCAGAGTCAAGTATCGTTTGTATTTCAATCGACTTCTCAGGCGACAAAAATAATGAAGTACCATCAATTGGAGAGCGAAATGCAACACCTTTTTCTGTTGTCTTTGCAAATTTACTCAAACTATACACTTGAAAACCACCAGAATCTGTCAGTATAGGCCCATCCCATCCCATAAAATTATGAAGACCCCCGTGGTCTTCTATAACTTGCAATCCCGGTCGTAGCATAAGATGATAGGCATTCCCCAAAAGAATTTGCACCTCTAGACTGTTTAATTCAGCTGGACATAAACCTTTGACAGTTCCATAAGTCCCTACTGGCATAAAAACTGGTGTTTTTATATCCCCCCTTTCGGTGGATAATAGGCCAGCCCTTGCAGAACCACAGGAAAAAACTAAACTAAATTTCATTTTAAGTTAAACTCTATTGTCGTGCTTTCTCTCTATAAACATAGCATCTCCATAACTAAAAAATTTAAAATCTCGGTGCAGGGCATATGAGTATGCTTGCTTTATTCGCTCAAGACCACCAAAAGCACATGTGAGGACGAATAGAGAGGATTTTGGCAGATGAAAATTTGTTAGTAATGCATCAACCACACAAAAATCAAACCCTGGTTTTATATAAATATCCGTTTCCCCTTGAAAAGGTAATAGCTTAGGGTCATATAAGTATAATGATTCAAGGGCTCTCAAAACCGTAGTTCCTATAGCAATTATTCGGCCACTCGTCTTACGAGCGTCTCTAACAAGCTTACAAGTCTCTTCCGAAACTTCGAAATATTCGGAATGCATACGATGATCTTGAATATCAATTGTTCTTATTGGTTGGTAAGTACCCGAGGCCACGTGTAGCGTCAAAAATCCAATTTTTACTTGATTTCTTTTACATTCCTCAAAGAATTTATCTGTTACATGCAAGCCTGCTGTTGGTGCTGCCACCGCACCTAGCTTTGTTCCATAAACAGTTTGATAAAATTTCTCATCGCTTTTTATGGGTTCCCTATTTATGTATGGAGGCAAAGGCACCTGTCCGAATTGTAAAAAAGTTTCTAATATGGAACCAGATAATGTTTCAAGAATAAAAAAATTACCTTCTTTCGAAACAACGGCTAATTCTGTTTCAGCACCAACTACTAGGTTTTTTCCTATTAAATTTTTAGTGTTTCCACCTAATCGCACACGAGCCCTCAAAGTATTGACGATTCTTTCTAAAAATACCTCTACCTTACCTCCCGTTTTTTTTTTAGTCATGAGACGAGCCGGAATTACTTTAGTATCATTTAGGATAACAACATCATTAGGTCTCAAATAGTTCATCATTCCTAGAAATTTAGACGTATAAAAAGGTTCGTTATCTCTAACCACCAAAAGTTTAGATGAAGCTCGATCAGTTTTTGGAAACTGTGCAATTTTTTCGGAAGGCAATTCGAAATCAAATTTTGTTAAATCCATAGATCAAGTACTTTCGATAATAAAAAGAAACTATTAGTATATAATAAATAATAGTTTGCCGGGATGGCGAAATTGGTAGACGCGCTAGATTCAAAATCTGGTATAGGTAACTATGTGTGGGTTCGAGTCCCTCTCCCGGCACAAATCAAGTGGCTAAATATAATTGACAGAAAAATTAAATTCATACAAAGTTAAATGGAAAAAAAAATAACACTTACAGGAATAACTACTACCGGCACCCCTCATCTTGGAAATTACGTAGGTGCCATTCGACCTGCGGTAATAAGTAGCCAATGTGCTAGTCAAAAATCGTTTTTCTTCCTTGCAGATTATCACGCACTCATTAAAAATAAAGATAAAAATTTAATTTATACCTCAACAACTGAAGTAGCTGCCAGTTGGTTGGCCCTTGGACTTAACACTGATAATGCCATTTTTTACAGGCAATCTGACATACCAGAAATAACGGAATTAATGTGGATACTCAACTGTGTTACCGCAAAAGGTTTAATGAATAGGTCTCACGCGTATAAAAGTGCGGTCCAAGCCAACGTTGACGGAAATGAAGATAACGATTTTGGTGTAACGATGGGATTATTCAGCTACCCCGTGTTAATGGCGGCAGATATACTCTTATTTAAGGCGAACATTGTACCTGTCGGAAGAGATCAAATCCAACATGTAGAAATGGCCAGAGATATTGCCCAACGCTTCAATCATATTTATGGTCAAGTTTTCCAACTTCCAGAAGTAAAAATCGATCAAAACGTAGACACTTTGGTTGGATTAGATGGAAGGAAAATGAGTAAAAGCTACAACAATATAATCCCAATATTTGCATCTGAAAAACAACTTAAAAAAAGTATAAACAAAATTAAGACTAATCTACTGGAGCCAGGACAACCAAAAGATCCAGACGACTCAGTTATTTTCCAATTTTGGAAGGCTTTCGCTCAGCAGCAGCAGATCGAGGAAATGCGCGATAAATTTCAAAATGGCATATCTTGGGGAGAAGCAAAAAAAGAGCTTTTTAATTTAATAAATAATGAACTGGCAGAACCGAGAGACAAATATAATCAGTTGATGGCAGATCCCGAAAAAATAGAATCACTACTCATAGAAGGGGCTCAAAAAGCAAGACAAATATCTCTACCAAATATAAAAGAAATTCGAGGAGCGGTAGGTATTAACCCTTTAAGAGGCACAAAGTCTTCAACCTAAATTTTGAGTATATTGCGAAAATAATTAGTATGGGCGATTTTCTCTAATTTTTGACCGCTGACCTGCCCCTTTTCTAAACTAATTTTTCCTAAAATAAGGAATCACCTCTTTCGCAAAAAGACGCATACAAGCTTCCGCTTTTTTGGGTTCCATTCCCGCTAACTGCATCCACATCACCAAGTGCGTGACTCTACTAGATTTTTGATATCTCTCGATTTCAGCAATCGCGTCCTCAGGAGTTCCAATTACCAGAGGAGCTTCAAAGAAAGTTAGGTCTTTGTTGTGTCTTAAATCTTCGGGAGATGGCATTGATGATACAGACATTGTCTCTTGAAACCATTGAACATCTGCCGCTTCCTTCAACCATTTATCGTAGGCCTCCATCATGTAATGTGCATGATATTGCGCTTCATCCCAAGCTTGATCGCGTGTTGGGGCGACGTAAAATAATCGGAGTTGACCGACATTAAAATCTTCCGATTTTTTTCCCTGCTTAGCCAAAGCATCGTCGAAATATTGTTGGAGATTTTCTCCACCAGTACCAGCGACGTGACAATTAAACTTAGCCGCTCTGTTGGCTGCAACTTTACTCATTGCTGCGGTCCACATGGGTGGATGAGGTTGTTGAACTGGCCTTGGGGAGAGATTTACATTTTCGACCGTAAAATGTTCACCGTGGAATGAATAATCATTGCTATTCCAAGCCCCATGGATTATTTCCAGTGCTTCGTCCATTCTTTTAGCTCTGTCATCACGTGATATACCGAACCCCTTATATTCTGGAACTCTGTAACCTAGGCCAACCCCGAGATCAAATCTACCATTACACAAAATGTCCACTGTAGTTGCATCTTCAACAACTTGAATAGGATGTTTTCCAAGAGGAAGGAGTAAAATAAAAGTTCCAATTCTAATTGTTTTAGTCCTTTGACCTAAGGCTCCCGCTATCGGAAAAAGCGAAGGAGACCATCCATCATCGCAGAAGTGATGCTCTGATAACCAAATCTCATCATATCCCAAATCTTCTGCAATCTCTGCTAGACGCATTTGTGATTCATAAAACTCACCCCAAGGCATACCCCATTCTGGAGGGTTCCTAAAAGGGAAAAACAAGCCAAAATTTAAACTCATAATAATAAACTCCCCAAACCTTTGTATACACAATAACTGTTTTTTTTAACCTTGTAAAAACCTATCTGTAAAAGTTTTGTCCCAAAGGCAAAAATTTAATCAATACCTATCTGACTTTCAATTTTATAACAATGACACATATCAAATATTTGACAGCACTTGATTGGCATCAGACCACTTGGTCAATAAAGACTCGCAAGCAGAAATCTGTCCTCTAGCCCTGACCAAGTTGTGAGATGATGCGCTATCAAATTTATTTGAGTCCCAACCAAAATACTCCTCTTCTATAGCATCCACCAAAAATCGCGTTGCTAGTTCTAAATAGATATGTGCAGTTGCAGAGAGAGAAAATCTGATTTCTTTAAGAGGGAAAACGTTTCTGACAGTTTGCACATATGAACACAGAGCAGACTCAAATAGTTGTAAATCAAAGGTTCCTGTCGATTGATCCTCCGATGAGGGATTACACCATGATCTAAATGCATCGGCTAACTCCCAAGGTAGCTCCGTCCAACCAACAGTATCAAAATCAATCATGCATTTAACTAGTGGTCCACCATCTGCAAATAAAAAATTTGAAACTTTCGGATCTCCGTGGAGGATACGCTCGGGAAAAAGTTGCAAAGAAGATAGGTATTTTTGATTTCTCTGGACCGTATTCACGCAAATCTTCACCTCTTTTAGACTCCCGTGATGGGGAAATTTGTTAAAAGCAACTTGCAATTTTTTTAACTGAATTTCAGCTCCGCGCTCCCTTCTTGATTTTTTTGCTATACCTTTACAATCTTGAATATTTAAATGAAACCGTCCTAAACATCTTGCGAGTTCAGCAGACTCCTCGACCGATTTCACCATATTTTTTGAAAATCCTCTAATAAATTTCAGCAGACGCCAATTGCCTGAAGCCCCTTTAGAGATTAATTCTCCGTTATTGGTTGGGATTACTTCGGGTGCATCAATTCCCTTGGAAATTAGATGTTTAGAGACTACGTTTATTTTATCAGTTACCGCACTTTCAAATTTATCGCTTACCTTTTGTAAGATAAATCGAGGTTTTCCGAGAACCTTAACTAAGAAGGACTTATTTATTAAACCACCATCCAAAGAGGCTATAATACAATCACTAATATCGTATTGATCTTTTAAAACTGAATGGCTCTGCTTTAAAACTTTATCCATAGGCTAAAAAACAGTGAGTACAGCTCCATTTTTGAAAAACTAAATTTTATCAAAATAAAACTTATTTTTTTTCAATTCTTCAATATTTGCCTCATTGGAAACAATCGAAATATTTGGTTTTTGAATAACTAAATTTTCAGCAACCTTTTTTAATCTGTTGAAGTCAGTATTCAACGCGTTTTCTCTAAATTCTTTCAAATCATCATCAGTCTTACCGTTAAGTATACAATTGAACGACCTCGACGCTTCTGCGACCGGCCTTCTTGACCCATCTAGGTTTCTTATAACACCTAAAATAGATTCCTCCAATCGCTTAGGATTATGTTTTGAATCTAGAAAAAAGTTAATAGACTCCCGAAAGTCATATATTGTTCCAGATAATCGTGGGTCTCTATAAGAAAAGAATTTAAATGATTCTCCAGATGGAGAATAGGTTGCTCCTGAGCCGTAAGCTCCTCCCTTCTCTCTAATTTTCGAGTGTAAATATTCATCCTGAAGATATTTTCCTAAAACAGAGTATACAGCCGCATCAGGATCACTTTCTAAGACTGCCTTGTAGCTCGCGGCGCAAAAGTTCACATTTGACTCAATAAGCCAACTCATAGGTTTTTCAAATCTTCCCTCATTAATCAAAATTTCGCTAAAAAAAGAAGGTGCGGATTGATAAAAAGACTTAATAGATGTGACCGAATTTTTCAAATTTTGTCTATCAGTTGTCGACATAATTAGTGGCTCGGATTGCAAAACTTTATTTTTTATAGACTTAAAAATTTGGAATACTGCTTCACATTCCATTTTGTTTTGGTCATCGTAAACAATTTTTTTTAGGTCGTTAATAAAACTACAACCAGACCACATTTCTTCAAGGCTACTTGATTGATTGAGATGTCTAGCACTTGAAAGCATCGCAAGATAGTGACCTCTTTGAACCATTGAATGTTCATATTCATTGCTAGCCTGCCTGAGCAAATCAATCAATCTTTCGTCTTCATCAAAGCGTGCAGTCTGAATTAGAGTCGCCGCAACCGAGACGATCTCATCAATTTTTCTGTTTAGGCCCTTTGCGCTAACCGTTATAAATCCACTTAAATTACTCGTCTCATCTCCCCTTGATGAAAAATGACAATTTACTTCAAATTCACCAACAGCCGCTCGTTTCTGCTGAACCAACTTATAATTATCTTTCCCCGAACCAAGCTGGCTAATAAATTCACACCAAATTGGTAATAGTTTTAATTCTTGGTCATTCAGCTTGTTGATCGGAAAAGCCAGCTTAATCCTAAAAATATTATTACTCAGAACATCAAAGGCCTTTATGTTTTCTTCACTTAAATCGGAAGGCTTTATTAAAAGCGCCCCTGCAGGAACATCATTGAGGGTAAGTCTCGGAAGAATACCATCATTACATTTCGTGTTCTGTCTTTTTTCCAAAAGAATCGACTCAGACTTTATCTTGTCTTTTTCCAGCTGTGAAAAACCTGAGGCAACTAATTCTAATTTTTCACTTATCATTCGCTCCGGATTCACGTCTCTACTAGCTCGCATTGTAATTCTGGTCCAGTGATTGTTATTAATAAAAATTTTTTCGATCAAACTCGGAAAGTAGTTTTCATCGCTCAAACGTGATCTTAAGGTTTCAATAATGGTTTCCAACCGGAATAAACTAATAGGATCATCACGATAGATAGTGCTAGGTAAAATTCTCCCGAATAACTGAAGCCCAAGGGGATAATTTCCAGCTCCCAAGTCAGATTGATCTAACTCTAAGCGGTCTAGGGATGCTGTCAAGGTTTCAATACTCGGGGGGGTCTCAATTAATGAATGTAATATTTCAAAGATTTTTTTTTCAAACATATCAATTTTTTTTTCATTAGCTGAAACGCCCTCCAAACCACAAGCAAAAATTAGTTGTCTTGAGGAATCATCAACGCCACTTAATTCCGAGATAGATTTCGATTCCTTGATCGATTCAAGATAACTTTGCAAAGGACTACCACTATGTCCTAATAAGATGTCGGTTACTAGACTCATTTCTACAACTTCTAACGGATCCGTCACAGAACCAGACACCCATGCCCATAGAACAAAATCCGAACAACCATCCATGCTAGACTGGTAGTATAATCGGTCGGTTTTAGAAGGTTTATCAAAAGTAGCTTGAAATTTAATTTTTGCAACTTCCGTTGTTGACTTAAATTCCTTAAGTACTAAATTTTCGAATTTTTCCTGATGCTTTTCATGTGGCAAATCGCCATAAGTCAAAAAAACCGCATTAGCAGGGCTATAATATTTTTCATGAAATGATTTAAGTTGCGCATAGGTGAGATTAGGAATCTCAATAGGATCACCACCACTATTAAAACGATAGTTGGTATCTGGAAACAAAGAAGAATGGAGATGTTGCCAAAGCTGCGAGTTAGGAGAGCTCATTGCCCCCTTCATCTCATTAAAGACTACTCCTTGATATAGTATTTGAGGAACCGCATCAGAATCCTCCAATTCATACCTCCAACCTTCTTGCAAGAAATCAAGCTCATGCAGTAACGGGAAAAATGTAGCGTCCAAATAAACTTCCAATAAATTATAAAAATCCTTTTTATTTTTTGTAGCAAATGGATAAGCAGTCATATCAGGAGCAGTGAAAGCGTTCATATATGTATTAAGCGATCTCCTGAGCATCATAAAAAAAGGATCTCTTACAGGATATCTTTTACTGCCGCAAAGAACGGTGTGCTCTAAAATGTGAGCAACGCCAGTCGAATTGTCAGGAATAGTTGGGAACCCCACCATAAATGCGTTGTTATCATCTTCAGCTTCTAAATGAAAGTGTCTTGCCGTGGTTGGAGTATGTGAGAATTCTCGCACCGCTATCCCAAGGTTTTCTATTTTTGTGTTATTTTCTTCAGTAAAACCGCTCAATTCGTTCTCCTACATAAGTAAACCTCAACAAAAGTGAGATTTTCAACAGGTTTAATGGTAACCAAATTTAAACGCTCATTCTATCAAAGTCGATCAATAATTTTACAAATCACTAACGGATAGTTCAAACCGAAGGAAAAGCGAGCCTTTTGGACGTGCACCATAAGAAAACTAAATATTAAATTAATGAGCCTGTCGAGAAAGAAACGTT